>OHOJ01000353.1_pt1 | contig 17165 bp, 10 predicted proteins | sample 1569791 | NCBI WGS metagenome assembly OHOJ01 (sample SAMEA3879542, study PRJEB24766) | human gut metagenome | biome: human-associated habitat; feature: feces | place: USA | collected 1985/1987
AGTATCTAAGACGAAGTCAAAGATTACGAATAAGCCGAGTGCAAAAGCAAATTTTTATTTGCATTTTGCCGAGGCGGAGTATCTGAAACCGAGTTAAAGATACGAATTTATCCGTATCGGAGTACTGCTCCGGATTACAAAGAACCCGCAAAAGATCGGAACACGACGCATCCGATTTACGACAGACTCATGGATCTCTGTATCCGGAACTGCGGGATACCCCGCCCGATCAAAGAATTCCTCGAAATACCGATAAAAATAGTATTCCCCCTCCGACCGAGTGCTGCTGAAGTCTGAAAAGCGGGATGAAGCTTTGCAAAGTAAGATGCCCCGCATACAAAAAGCGACGTTCTGGAAAACCGGAACGTCGCCGAATGTGGAGGTGGCGGGAGTCGAACCCGCGTCCAAACAAGGAACCCGAAAGCTTTCTACACGCTTATCCGCCGTTTCGTCCTTCTATCCGGGTCTGGCAGGCGGCAACCTAACCCGGATCCCAGTTCCTGAATTTTCGCACGACAGCCGGAACCCTCCGCCGTACTATCTCTAAATGATCGATACCCCGTATGGAAAACCGTTAAAGAGCGGAACGGCCTTCCGGGATACTCGTCGTCGAACCGCCTTGGATCCAACGATTAAGCCAATTTTCCTTGAAAATTAGGCAGCGAGTGCATAGCTATTATTGCCATTTGTAGTTCGAGTGTTGATATTTACGAGCCACCACACAATGCTCGACGTGCTTACAATCAAACTCTGCCTGCTGTCAAAACCGGTCACCCCCTTCGTAGGGATAGAATTTCATTGAAGTGAGTACAAAGATACGAAAAACCGGGCAGAAAGCCAAATTTATCGGAACTTTACCAAAATGTCCTCGTCACTATTGAAAGTTTTATACGGAACCAATCAATCGCCATATACCATATAAAGTTGGAATATAGCACAACCAATCAGAATGATAGCTGTAATTAAATGCCAATAACTGGGATAAATCTTTTCTATTTCATTATTAGGATCTGTTTTGTTCATCTTCAGACCCGTAATGAACCAAAGTAAACTAAGACTTCCAATAAGAAAAAAGAAAAAAACCATTCTTCGATTATATTAACCAACGAATTATATATTGGTATTAAGCAAAGGGCCTAACAATCATACAATATATAGCACAAGCATAAAAAAATAGCCACAAACAGATGCAAAAAATTCGGATAAAACTTTTCCGTTTCATCTTTGAACTCTGCTTTTTTTTGCCTTAAACGCAAAATAAAAAAAAGCAAACTAATACTCCCAAAAAAAATACATAAAAAAGCCATTGCTACTGTCAATGATGTTCCACCACCTAATGCAGACATTACCTGCACGTATCGATATAACACCGAAAATTCGTCTGCTTATTTTCCAAAGGCCCCACCTCTGCCTTGTGCGCATCCAACATAAAAATTCACCCGATCGGCATTGCATACAAGAATATTTTCACGTACCATGCCTGCGGAACCGCTACCGTTTCAGATGCTTACGCAGCTTCTTTTTCAGAACATCCCCCGTTAATGGTTTGGCAATATAATCATCGCACCCGACATCGAGCGCTTTCGCACGGTCGCTGTCGTATGCATATGCTGTGACGGCAATGATGGGAACGGAACTTCCCGCCTCCCGAATCTGCCGCGTAGCTTCCAAACCATCCATAACGGGCATCTTCATATCCATCAACACCACATCCGGAGCGAACTCCCGGCACATGCGCACCGCTTCCGCTCCGTTATGGGCCCGAAGCACTTCATACCCTTTCTTAAGAATCAGCGACACCAGCAGAAAATTGCTGTCGGTATCTTCGGCAACGAGAACGACGGGCATTTTCCCCTCCGAAACGCCTGGTTGCCGCATCTCCGCATCGGAAGCAACCGCCGACACAGACCGGGTCCGGATGTAAGGATGCGTAAACCAAAAACAAGAACCCTTTCCCGGTTCGGAGTTCAGGCCGATACGACCGCCCATCTGTTCGACGATACTCTTGCTGATGGCCAGTCCCAACCCGGTCCCCTGGACAAAACTGTTGAGTTTCACGAAACGCTCGAAGACAGACTCCTGCTCCTGCTCGGGAATCCCGGTACCGGTGTCTTCGACATAAAAGGTAAGCATCATCCCGTCATCGCACCGGTAGCCTAATGTCACAGACCCTTCACGAGTGAATTTCAACGCATTATTAATAAAATTAATCAACACCTGCGTAATCCGGGTCTTGTCGCCTACCAACCGACATTCGGGCAGATGATCGCCGAAACGCAACTCCACCGGTTTATCCAGGACCTTGAGGCTCAACGACCGTACAATCTCCTGACACATCTGATTCACATCGAATTCCACATCGTTGAATTCGAGCGTTCCGGCTTCGATCTTCGACAAATCGAGAATGTCGGAAATCAGCTTCAACAACAATTCGTTATTTTCCTGAACAATGGCTACATACTCCCGTCGTTCGTCGGGATCTTCGGTTTCAGCGATCAGATTCGAAAAGCCGACGATGGCATTCAGTGGCGTGCGGATTTCATGGCTCATATTAGCCAGAAAAGCCGATTTCAGACGATCGCTCACTTCGGCTTTGTTCTTCGCTTCGATCAAATTCTTCTCCGTTTCCTTCAACTCGGTAATGTCGTAATTGACACACACCATTTCGATCTTCGAAGGATCGTTATTCAGGGGATTGCGCATCACATTGATACGGGTCCACTTCTGTCGTCCGTCCGCATCGATCCGAAGATCATGGCTGAAACTGTCGATCTCGCCGGCTTTCACCTGTCGGATGGACTCCAGAACTTCAGCCCGGTCGGAGGAATTGACATGTTTATACACACCGAGGATCTGATCGAGCGGCGTATCCTCCTTCTCGCCCAGGTTATAATACCACTGCGGCACGCCATACCCCTCTTTCGAAACCAGGTCGAAGCGACAGTATCCGACCTTGCCGAAACGACTGACCAGCGAAAACGAGCTTTCGAACTCCGCGATACGACTATGCGCCCGATTGATTTCCGTATTGTCGATATTGATCAGGAAGAAATTGCTCAACCGCCCCTGCGCATCGTAAAGCATACACACCGAACTGTATATTTCGAGGCGGCCCTGCTTGGAGGTAACATAATAACCGTTCAAACGATCGAAGGGATAATACGCCTTGAACGAGAACTCCTCCCGGTTCCGCACCCGGCGCCAGACCTCCTCGTCGAGAATGGGATTCTTGAAAAAATCGACCCCGAGCACATCCTCCTTGTCCCGAATCCCGAAAATCTCCAGATCCTTGTTATTCAGATCGACGAGCAAGCCGTTCCTGTCGTACAGTTCGATACCGACGGGAATATTGTCATAAATATTACGCAATAGCTTTTCACTGCGGTCGAGCGCCTCGTGCGTTTCATACATTTCGGTCATATCCGAAAGCAGGCAAATCACCTCCTCGGGAGTGGTCGAATACATAACGACATGAACATACCGGCCGGAAGCCAACAAACGGACCTCCTTTTCGACATGCTGCTCCACCTGCAATACTTTGGCGAAAACTTTCAGGTACTCGGGCATATCTTCGATCTCCAGCTCGCTCGCCAGCCGCCCCACATAGTCGGCTTGGGATTTTCCGATAATCTTTTCCGCAGCATAATTCGAATCGAGCACCTTGTAATCGACCGGCGTCCCCGTCTTGTCGTAAATCATCCGGAAACGGACATACCCCAGCGGCATGTACCGGTAGAGGTTTTGCAAATAATCGCGTTCGATTTGCGCCTCCCGCTTCGAACGCTGCAATTCGATACAGATATTGATGATATTGACCAGCGATGCGAACCATTGGTAATCCTCGTTCTGCCAATCGCGGTGCTCCCCGATCACATCGATTCCCGCATACCCCCAAAGTTTATCACGAAATGTCATCGGCAGCACAAACAGCGAACCGATATTTTGTGCAGCCAGAATATCATGCTCGTTCCTTGCCCGGGAAGGAAGGTCGTCCAAACAGGAAAGAGCAATAGGACTCCTTTTTTCGAGCTGCTCGACCCACCAGGGGGTTTCGTCCATCGAAAGTCGATCGAACCGATCCCGGCCGCTCTCCACGCCCTTGTCCGTCACTTCGTACGTACAAATATGCCTGCGGTTATCCCAGTCGAACTCCGCGATATAGGTCCGGCTGCCACGAAATATCTTGAGGACATCGGTCAGAACCTTGTTGATCGCCTCGTCGATGGAACCGATATGAAGGAAAGAAAGCAGCGTATGCGAAATATTGTTCAACCGATAAAGAAGCGTATTCATCCGCTCGATCGAGCAAAGATCGACCGGCAAAGCCTCCCTTTCGCTGATTTCCTGGGCATATCCCGAAACAACCAGCCCCTTGTCGGCTGCCGTTTCCCGGCGCAGGACCTTCCAGCGGAACCACACCTCACCCCGGGGACCACACAGCGAAAAAATCTGCTCGGCGGAGAACAGGCTCGCATCCGTGGACATCAGGCTTTTGAGCGAAGCCCGGAACGGCTCTCCGACCGACTGCAGAAAACGGTCGTAACCGATCTCGGACTCCTCAGTTCCTATCGTCTTACAGAGATAATCGGACAACAAAAGAACCCGTCGGGCCATATCTACTTTCCACCACCCGATCTTCGTATCCCACAATATCTCCTGCAACATGGATTCACTTCCCATTATCCCCTTATTGTCAATTTATACCATAATTAATAACAAAAATACTATTCATTACCGGGAGTTCCAAAAAAAATACGGATTATTGTCCGGCACGATGACCGAAACAGACTATTTTTCGGACATTTTCATTACCTTTGTGGAAGGTAGGATATGATCGGTGTAAAAAACAGAAGAGTTTGTTTTATTCTGCCTTCATTTTCATTACCTTTGCTCCCGTCCGAATCGGAGTGCGACGGCACGAAACGAAGAACATTCGTCCTGCATCGGCCGATCGGCACACACGGACACCACGAACCTTTCAACCAACTCGACTCATGGGCGAACAAAACGTAATCCGGCTGCGCGGCGTAACGATATACCACACGGACGATCCTTTCGGCAGCCGCTCCGAAAAAAAGTTGCTGCAACAGGGAGAACTGATCTTGTCCGATCTGAATTTCGACATCAACGCCGGTGAATTCGTCTATCTGATCGGGCGTGTGGGAAGCGGTAAAAGCTCCTTACTCAAAACTTTATATGCCGAGCTTCAACTCATTGAAGGCGAAGGATACGTCGCAGGCTTCGACTTGCGAAAACTCAAACGACGGGAGATTCCGATGCTGCGACGTAGAATCGGCATCGTCTTCCAGGACTACCAACTGCTCACCGACCGGAACGTCTTCATGAACCTATACTATGTAATGAAGGCAACGGGATGGAAAAACGAATCAGAAATCCGCAAGCGGATCGACGAGGTACTCAAGGTCGTATCGCTGGAAGCCAAAGGCTACAAGATGCCGTTCGAGCTTTCCGGCGGCGAACAGCAGCGTCTGGTCATCGCCCGCGCCCTGCTGAACCGTCCCCGCCTGCTTTTGGCCGACGAACCTACCGGCAACCTCGATCCGCTGACGGCCGAAGGCATCATTCGGCTGTTCCAGGAAATCGCTCGTCAAGGTTGCGCCGTAGTCATGTCCACGCACAACACGGCCCTCATCGAAGAATATCCGTCCCGCACGATCCTCTTCTCGAAAGGCAAGATCAAGGAGGTTCCGGTACAAACGATGCTGCAGGATATTTAACGAATGCCCGCACAAACGGAAACCCTGCGACCTAAGTTTCATCGTTGCCAGGTACAGATAATTCCGAATAAAAACAGGTTTGGGTTATGAGACTCCGTACTCTTTTCCGGTTGTTCCTGTTATTGGCGGCAGTGGCCCCAATAACCACGGCAAAAGCCGACAGTCTTATCATCGGCACAGATACGCTCAGACTGGACTTACATTGGTTGGACGACACTCCGCTGGACGAGTTGGCCCGCAACGACCGGGTATTCGAAAAAAAATTCCAGGCACTTATTCATCAGCCTACCGCAGAGGGATTCGTTATCTACATAGACGGTGATCACGAACACCATTCCTACTGGCGACTGATCGACGACAAACTCTACCTGGATCACACGATACGCAAATCAGACTACTCCGAAATAGATTTCAGCGGCATTTTCGTCCGCGACCATACCGGTTATTATCCGGCCACCTTCTATTCAGGCACACTTCCTATATCAGGCATATTCTACCAGGACGGAACGAAACCCATATTCGTTTTCGAGGAGGGGCGATTGACCTATACGAATTGGACATATCCTTCCTTTCCCTGCCCCTCTCCGATGCTGGGCGATCCGCTGTTTCTGCACTTCGACTACATGCAATTCGCACAATTCACGGACGGGCTGTGGACCTGTTGGATGCGTATCCTCCCGGATCCATCCGGAAACCCCATTACCATACAGCCCTTGATAGTAGCTCATAAAAGCGGAATCATCGATGCTTCGGATGCCGCTAAAAAAAGACTGAAAACTGCAATCGCCGACAGTCTGAAAACAGTAGATTTCATTTGCGACGTAAATTTTTCCCGGGGCAGCATACAGGCCGTTCTCAAAACATTCGAAATTCCCCGGCCGATATTATACCGCAAAGAAATCAGGAAAAACGGCCGACGGTTGGTCGGATATGAAAATGCGACCGGACGTCCAATCGTCCCTTTCGGGAAATACGCCCGATGCCACACACCCATCATAAGTGAAAACAGAATCGGGATCGTGGAAACAGACGAAGGAAAGTTTATAGCCATAGACCATACGGGTAAAAAGCTGTTCGAAATCATGTTTCAGTCCCCGGTACTTTCGGTCGAAGATTTATTCCGGTACGGTTATTTCATCTATGTCACCCGAAACGGCCGACAGGGAGTCGCCACCATCAGCGGATTGCGATACACGCAACCGACCCACAAGCCGATCGATCTCTCCGACGTCGATCGGGATGTTATCAAAGCTCTTATCCACTGATCCGGCTACGCTTCCGGTATCCGATATTTCGCCCGAATAAGCACCCCGCAAATCCGGCTGCGGCAAAAATCAATGGCAAAGGGGTGCTTGATTATTGCATCTTACGAAACTTTTCCGTATATTTGTACGATATATTTAAGGTCAATATGAGTACTGAAGGAAAAGAGATAAAGAAGCAGGAAGAGGAGTATTCCGCCTCCAACATCCAGGTCCTCGAAGGTCTGGAAGCGGTCCGGAAGCGTCCGGCCATGTATATCGGCGACATCGGAGAAAAAGGTTTGCACCACCTGGTTTACGAGGTGGTGGATAACTCGATCGACGAGGCGTTGGCAGGACACTGTACCGACATCGACGTTACGATCAACGAAGACAACTCGATCACAGTCAAGGATAACGGCCGAGGCATCCCGACCGACTTCCACGAAAAAGAGGGCAAGTCCGCACTCGAAGTCGTGCTCACCGTGCTCCATGCGGGCGGCAAGTTCGACAAGGGCAGCTACAAGGTTTCGGGCGGTCTGCACGGCGTGGGTGTTTCGTGCGTGAACGCACTCTCGACGCTGCTCATCGCCGAAATCCACCGCGACGGCAAAATATTCCGCCAATCGTACAGCAAAGGCGCTCCGACTTCGCCGGTCGAAGTGATCGGCACCTGCGACGATCGCGGAACCACGATCACCTTCAAACCCGACGGCAGTATCTTCACGCTCACGACGGAATACAAGTACGACATCCTGGCCAACCGCCTGCGTGAGTTGGCATTCCTGAACAAAGGCATCCACCTGAACCTGCTGGACAAACGCCAGCGGGACGAGAACGGCGAATACGTCGGCGACCATTTCTATTCGGAAGAGGGCCTCAAGGAGTTCGTCGAATACCTGGACGCCACGCGCGGTCAGGCCATCACCGAATCGATCATCTACATCGACACCGAAAAGAACGGCGTGCCGGTCGAGGTGGCCATGCAGTACAACGACTCCTTCTCGGAGAACGTACACTCCTACGTCAATAATATCAACACGATCGAGGGCGGTACGCACCTGACGGGTTTCCGCCGCGCCCTGACCCGCACGCTCAAGAAATACGCCGAGGATTCAGGCATGCTCGCCAAACTCAAGTTCGATATCAACGGCGACGACTTCCGCGAGGGTCTGACGGCCGTAGTTTCGGTCAAGGTCGCAGAACCGCAGTTCGAAGGGCAGACCAAGACCAAACTGGGCAACGACGAGGTGTCGGCAGCGGTCGATCAGGCGATGTCGACGGCCTTGAGTCACTACCTGGAGGAGAATCCGCGCGACGCCAAAGCCATCGTACAGAAAGTCATCCTGGCTGCAACGGCCCGGCACGCGGCGCGCCATGCCCGCGAAATGGTGCAGCGCAAGACCGTGCTTTCGGGTGCGGGCCTTCCGGGCAAGTTCCCGGAAAACTCGCCGACTGTTCGAGCCGCGACCGTTCGATCGCCGAAATCTTCTTCGTCGAGGGCGACTCGGCAGGCGGTACGGCCAAGCAGGGCCGCGACCGGAACTTCCAGGCGATCATGCCGCTGCGCGGTAAGATCCTGAATATCGAAAAAGCCCAGGAGCATCGCATGTGGGAGAACGAGGAGATCAAGAACATGTTCACGGCACTCGGCGTGACGATCGGCACGGAGGAGGACAGCAAGGCGCTCAACCTCGAAAAACTCCGCTACGACAAGATCATCATCATGACCGATGCCGATGTCGATGGCAGCCACATCGCCACGCTGATGCTTACCTTCTTCTTCCGCAAGATGAAAGAGCTGATCGAAAACGGGCACGTCTATATCGCCACCCCGCCCCTGTTCCTCGTGAAAAAGGGCCAGCAGGAGCGCTATTGCTGGACGGAGAAGGAGCGTGACGAGATCACGGCCGAAATGGGCAAGGGCGTACACGTCCAGCGCTACAAAGGTCTCGGTGAAATGAACTCCCATCAGTTGTGGGAAACCACGATGAACCCAGACACCCGGATTCTGCGCAAAGTAACCATCGACAACGCTGCCGAAGCCGACCGCGTATTCTCGATGCTGATGGGCGACGAGGTTCCCCCGCGACGCGAGTTCATCGAAAAACACGCTCACTACGCCAATATCGACGCATAATCGAAAATTACAAAGGATTGCACCCCGCAGGGGAGCAATCCTTTTCCATATCCGTTTGGCTGGCGGGAGCTACCCCATCGTTCGATTGCGACGGAAAGCTAACCCGATGCGTTCATCGGAAAGGACGAAGTTGGCAGCACACTCGGAGTTCGGCCATACGGCAAACGGGAAATGAGAAAACGAAACATACCGTTTTTTTGACGTAATTTATCCGAAATCCGACGGCGGGGAAAAAGAAAAAACAGATTCCGGGACGCTTCATCGGACAGATGAAATCGGAAATACCTACCGACTTCGTGCGGGTGCAAATACGGGAAAAAATCACACCGTTTTCGGAGAAAAACCGGTCAGGCGGTTATCGCACGCAGAAAACGGAGAATAAAAAAGAACCACAAATCGGGAATTATGAATGTGACAGTCATCGGTGTCGCAGGCGGCACAGGATCGGGTAAAAGCACGCTGGTAAAACGATTGCAGGAGGCTTTCAAGGAGGAAGAGGTAGTCACGCTCTGCCACGACTACTACTACAAAGCCCATCCCGAACTGACGTACGAAGAGCGCACGAAACTCAATTACGACCACCCTCAATCGTTCGATACAGATATGCTCGTCGAACACATCCGCACGCTGAAAAACAACGTTCCGATCGAACATCCGGTCTATTCGTTCGTCGATCACAACCGAACGGCCGAAACCGTGCTGGTCAAACCTTCGAAGGTAATCATCGTCGATGGTATTCTGATCTTCGAGAACAAGGAACTCCGGGACCTGATGGACATCAAGGTATATGTCGATACGGACGCCGACATCCGCCTCGCCCGCCGCATCCTGCGCGACGTATGCGAGCGGGGGCGCACCATGCAGTCGGTCATCTCGCAATATACCACGACAGTCAAGCCCATGCACGAGGAGTTCGTCGAGCCGTCGAAGAAATACGCCGACGTAATCATCCCGGAGGGAGGTTTCAATTCCGTTGCCGTAAGCATGTTGATCCGCAGCATCCAGTCGCAGATCAACGCCAAATAGGAGCACGCGAATCCATTCCCCGAAAATCGATTTTCGCAACAGGCAGTCTGTGTAACTCGCCTCGACACGCAGTCCATTACGACAAAAAGGAACCGTCCGACAACTCCCCGAATTTGAAAATCACCCCTGCCAAGAATGTCTTCCGGCAGGGGTGAAAACGTTAGAATCGGACTTGTCAGATACTCTCTTCCATTTATTCCCCCCGGCGCAAGGCAAACGGATACTTTTTCCCCTTCACTTCGGCGATTCCTCGCTCCACGTAAGCGGTAGCGGCCGAATCCCACTCCGAAAAGATCGTTATGTCATCGTATTCGAACGGTATGATAACACGCCCGCGACCGTCCAATACTCCGAATCGCAGCAACCCGGTAGAATCGGGAACAGCCGCAGAGGCATGCCCGAATTTTCCGCTCGGGTTCACCTGATAGACCTTATAGTCGATCAACGGTTTGCCGGAAACGTCGAGCAGGGTACAGGCCCGGGAAGCGAAATCCTCCCCTTCTCCGACCCAGGTCGTTCCGAACGGCGTGTGCTGCACCCAATCGTAAATACAAGGTAGGATTTCCCGTCCATTCCGGTCGATACTGCCGTACTTCAAAGCACCGCCGGAAACAATGCAGACGACCGCACGGCCATTTCGGAACGAAGAAACCTCGTAATACTTGCATGGGATGACCAACGTCCCTGCGGCATCGACAAATCCCCAGCGTACATAATATTTCCCCATCTGTCCGACAGCGGCCAGCACTTCGGAAAAATCGGCCGCACCGTCGTATATCGGAGCAATCACTTCGTTACCCCGACGATCGATGAATCCGTATTTCCCGGTAAATTCAAAATCCCTTTTTCCATAGCCGGACTTACCGCTCCATTCGCCTTTGGCTACGACTGCCATTCCTTCGGAAAAATCCCGGGCATAATCGTATTTCAATGGAATTACGACCTGTCCCAGCGTATCGACATACCCATAGCGGCGGACGGAATCCGTCCCCTCCTGTACCCGGGCAAGGCCTGACGAAAAACCCGCGACATCCGCATAGATACAGGGCACGACTTCACGCCCCTGACGATCGATAAGCCCGAAACGACGATCGTTCTTTTCCCCTTTGCCGACCACGGCAAACCCATTGGAAAAACTATCGGCATAGTCATAGATGAGCGGGAAGACCACCGTACCGCAGGTGTCCGTATAACCGAAACAGCCGTCCGTATAAAAACGGCCCATACGGGGATTGCTACCCTCTCCGCCCCGGTGTACGAGAATACGTCCGTCATGCACTGCACCCACATAATCGTATTTCGTTTTCCAATCTTTTTTAGCGGCTGCACGGCGTTGTGCCGACACCCCGGCCGGAAACAGGGAAAGAAGCAGTACAACTATAAAGTATCGCTTTATCATAATCCAGTTATCTTTTTGATTTCATTTAATTTATTAAGCGCCTCGATCGGAGTGAGAGCATTGATGTCCAACCCCTTGATCTGATCTCGGATCTGCACCAGCACTGGATCGTCGAGTTGGAACATCGAAAGCTGCATACCCCGCGTCTGATCCCCCGCTTCCGCCGCCTCGCGAACTCCGGGGAGCGCTTTTCGGTCGCGGCGTCGAGGACTCTTGCTGGGCACGATCTCGTTGTTGCCATATACCAGCTCCAGATTCTTCAGGATCTCTTCGGCGCGGGCTACGACCGAGGCCGGCATTCCGGCCATCCGGGCAACGTGAATACCGAACGAATGCTCCGTTCCGCCCCGCTCCAGCTTGCGCAGGAAGACGATCGTCTTATCCACCTCCTTGACGCTCACATGGTAGTTCTTCACGCGCGGGCACATCTGCTCCATCTCGTTGAGTTCGTGGTAGTGGGTCGCGAAAAGCGTCTTGGCACGGGCCGTCGGATGGTTGTGCAGGTATTCGACCATCGCCCAGGCGATCGAAATACCGTCGTAGGTGCTCGTACCGCGTCCGATTTCGTCCAACAGGACGATGCTGCGGTCGGAAACATTGTTCAGGATGCTGGCCGACTCGAGCATCTCGACCATGAAGGTCGATTCGCCCTGCGAAATGTTGTCGGAAGCCCCGACTCGGGTGAAAATCTTGTCCACCACGCCGATATGAGCCGCTTTCGCCGGGACGAACGACCCCATCTGGGCCATCAGGATAATGAGGGCCGTCTGCCGCAGCAAAGCCGACTTACCCGACATGTTGGGACCCGTAATCATCACGATCTGCTGCTCCTTATCGTCCAGCAGCAAGTCGTTGGGGATATACTCCTCTCCCACCGGCATCAGGGTTTCGATCACCGGATGCCGTCCCTGGCGGATTTCGATGCGCGTGCCGTCGTCGAGCGTCGGACGGACGTAGTTGCGCTCCCGAGCGATACGGGCGAAAGATTGCAGGCAGTCGATACGCGCCACGACGGCGGCATCCCGCTGCAAAGCTCCCAGGGAATGCGTAATGAACCCGATCAACTCGGCGTAAATCCGCTGTTCGATCAACAGCATCTTCTCCTCGGCACCGAGAATTTTTTCTTCATACTCTTTCAGCTCTTCGGTGATATACCGCTCGGCGTTGGCCAGCGTCTGCTTGCGGATCCACGACTCGGGAACCTTGTCCTTGTGCGTGTTGCGGACTTCGATATAATAACCGAAGACATTGTTGTAGCTTATTTTCAACGGAATTCCCGTCGCCTCGCTCTCCCGCTGCTGAATACGGTTCAGGAAATCCTTGCCATGCAGAGCGATGCGGCGCAGATCGTCCAGTTCGGCGTCCACGCCGTCGGCGATAATGCCGCCCCGCTGAATTTGATTGTTCTGCGGGTCGGGGTAAACCTCGCGGGCAATACGCTCCCGAACCTCCGCCAGCAGATCGATCTGTTCGGCCAACGCGTGAAGACGCTCGTCGTCGGTCGATTCCAACAAGGCTTTGAGGAGTTCGATCGCCGAAAGCGAATTTTTAAGCTGTACGATTTCGCGGGGGGTTACCCGAGCCGCCGCTATGCGCGAAGCGATGCGCTCCAGGTCGCCGACCTGCGAAATCTGCTCGGCGACGCTTTCGGCCAAATCGGGCTCGTCGTAAAACCGCTGCACGACATCCAGACGTTCGTTGATGCGATCAATCTCCTTGATCGGCAAGGCGATCCACCGCTTGAGCAGACGCCCGCCCATCGGCGTGAGGGTGCGATCGACCACGTCTGCGAACGCGCACTTCTCGCGCGAACCGTTCGAAGAGAAGAGCTCCAGGTTGCGGATCGTGAATTTATCGACCCAAACGTAATCCTCCTGGTCGATACGCGAAATGGACGAAATATGGGCCGTATTCTTATGTTCGGTAAATTCGAGGTAGTAGAGAATGGCCCCTGCCGCCGAAATGCCGCTGCTGAACTGTTCGATACCAAAGCCCTTGAGCGACTGAGTGCCGAACTGCTTGCAGAGCTTGTCCCGGTTGACCGACTCCGAAAAGACCCACTCATCGAGCCGATAGGTATAGTGCCGACTGCCGAACGCATCGGAGAAGCGGTCTTCGTATCCGCGCTGGTAGATGATTTCCTTCGGCGCCAGGTTGGAAATGAGTTTGTCGATGTAAGCATCGCTGCCCTCGGCGGCATAAAATTCGCCGGTTGAAATATCGAGAAAAGCCACGCCGGTATTTTTCCGGCCGAAATAGACCGCCGCCAGATAGGTATTTTCCTTGTTGGCCAAAATATTATCTCCCAGCACCACGCCCGGCGTAACCAGCTCGATGACGCCCCGCTTGACCAGCCCTTTGACCTGTTTGGGATCCTCGAGCTGTTCGCAGATCGCCACGCGTTCGCCCGCTCGGACCAGCTTGGGTAGGTAGGTGTCGATCGCATGATAGGGAAACCCTGCCAGCTCGACGAATGTCGCGGCTCCGTTGGCACGTCGCGTCAGGGTGATGCCCAGAATTCCGCTGGCCTTGATCGCATCATCGCCGAAAGTTTCGTAAAAATCGCCGACACGAAACAGGAGAATCGCATCGGGATGCACCGCTTTGACCGCATAATATTGCTTCATCAGCGGAGTTTCAACATATTTTTTTTCTATTGCCATTACCTTTCAAGATAAAGTCGGAAACATCGGAGTAAACCCTAAAAATCCGGCGGCGGACGACTTCGCTCATGCCGGTCCACAGGATTGCTCCACGTCCTGCAAATATACGAAAAATCCGGAGCAAAAGGACTTCAAAATAACGAATATTGAAAGAATATTGCATTCATTCATAATTCATATAATCTGCAATAAATGGGTGTACGACAATATAGTACACCCTTACAGGAATCGGCCCCGCAGTCGATCAACGGTGTCGAACCGTGGCGTTATCGACCGATGTCGAGATAACCACAGGTTCGCCCGAATAGTTGAATTCGCTCATACCGCTCACACAATATTTCAGCGATCCCGCCGCTGCGACCGAGGCGGTACTCATACCGGAAATGTCACAGTCGGCAAGTCCCGAAGCCAAAAACTTTCTCCCTTTGAACTGACTCATGCCCGACACTTCCAGCATCAGGTCCCGAGCTGTTCCCGAAAAGGTACATTCGCTCGAACCATCCACTGCGACCTCGGCTTTCTGCCTGCAATTCACATTTCCATTATAAACGGACATACCGGTCAGCGTACAATCCAAATCCCGGCACATAAAATCCGCGACGGCCTGGCTCATTCCGGATGCCTCCACCGTCGCTGTATCCTCGCATACCACCTGCCCTTTGTAAATCGACATACCCGAAACAGACATCGTCAGGCTTCTGCAACGAATATTGGATTCGAACTCGCTCATTCCCATACATTCGACCGTAACCGACGGTTTATCGATCTCGGTCTCGGAAAAAACGGAGGACATCCCCGACAACGAAAACGACTCCAGCGGAGCGGCGCCCACATACACTACAACCCGCTTGGACATATCGTTCTTTCTCTTGGACGACAAGGCTCCGGGGTCGCACGCGAGCACGAGTTCACCGCGCCGCACCCGCACGGAAACCGCCTCGGCAGGCACATTTTCGGTTTCGACCCGGACCGAAGCGGGATTTCGGTCGGCTTCGAGTACGACCTGAATCATATTACTCACATTCAACCCGAAATAAGGTTTGTCCAGCACGATTTCGGCATCTGTCCGAAAATACACCCCTCGATTTTTCTTTTTTGCGTCACACACGCCGATCCCCAACGCCAAGCAGAGCAAAAGCAGAGTTAATTTTCTCATAACGGTCATAAATTATAGATTTAACTCTATAAAGTTAAAGAAAAATTCGGGGAAACCAATATTTTCCCCGAAAAAACTCACAGCGGACAGATCGCCGCAGTACGATTTCATCCAATCGGAAATTCGATCAGAGCATCCCGCACACGGCGAACATCCGCCGGTAATAGTCCGCCTTCCACTCCACCGATTTCGGATAGGCCCGCGACGAAGAGGGCATGCGATAAAACCGAAGCATACGGTCCGCATAGGCGAACTCCACACTCCCTCCCACAGGCGGCTCGGCGCAACCGGTAAGGCGCACGATCACATCGGTAGCCTTCTGTCCCGTCGTCACGATCGCCCGGCAGGTCGGAACCGCAGCCAACAACTGCGCCAGATCGACCTCGCGCACTACTTGAAGAAAATTGTCGGAAGCATTGTTTTTCAATCGGATTATCTCTTCGGCCGTATCGTAAAGAGCCAATCCTTTCTCCTCGCAGAAACGCACGATCCGTTCCTTGTCGAAACGTTTCGCGTCGGGTGTCAGAAAATACCCCTTGTCCCCGAAAAATACCAGTCCGACGATACGCCACATATCGTTCTGCAAGTTCGGGTAAAAAAAGTCCATCGACCACCGCACCCGCTGCGGCGGGAAACTTCCGAGCATCAGCAGACGTGCCCCGACAGGCAGAAAAGGTTCGAGAGGATGCAGTTCGCTTGTCATAATTTTTAATTTATCGTATTATTTATTTCCAAATGATCCTGTTTCAACCCCTATTTTGGGGCGCTGTGCAAGAGACTCACTCTTCGCCCGGCATCACCGGCAATCCGATCCGGCCCATGCAGAATCGCGGGAACAACGCCTCCGCAACCGACAGCCGCCCACCACCCGACCTCGCAGATACTTGGCGATCGCACGCATCCGGAAATGCTGCGGATGCAAAGCCCCGCTCGCAACCTCCGAACGAAGGTCATTCGTAAAACCGTTCATCGAAATTCACCAGATAGAGTTTGTCGGTCGCACGGGTCAGCGCCGTATAGAGCCAGCGCAGCATGTCGCGCGTCATCGGCTCGTCGCCGAACAGACAGCGGTCGATGAAAACCGCCCGCCACTGACCACCCTGCGCCTTGTGGCAGGTGACGGCGTAGGCGAACTTCACCTGAACGGCATTAAAGTGCTGATTCTCACGAATTTCTTTGAATCGCTTGAGCTTGCTCTTGATATCGAGATAATCCTTTTCCACCTCGCAAAAGAGTCGGTTGCTCTCCTCCCGGGTCAGCGACGGGGACTCCGAGGCAATGGTATCGAGCAGGATCTTGCACTCCAGCTCGGCGTCGTTATAGTCAGCGAAGGACAGCACAGCGGTAGCAAAGCGAAAGCCGTAAAAATCCTCGAAACGCCTCAAGCGGCGCAGTTTGGCTATATCGCCGTTGGCCAGAAAATTCATCGGACAATCTTCGGTGCGCTCCGTAAAATGGTAGTTGTTCTTGACGACCATCAGCAGATCGCCGCTCTCGATCTCCTCCTCGGCGCCCAGCACGTAACGGCGAATACCGTCGTTGTAGCGGTTCGCCCGTTTGTTGGAACGGGTGATGACGATGGTTTCGTCGCGTCCGTAACGGTCATAGCAATCCTGCAACTTCTCCATGAACTCACCGCCTTCTACCACCTCGATATCAGGGAAATCCATCCTGAATCGCGGTACTTCGCAGATGCCGTTCTCCAGCATGCAGCGTACCAGGGTGGCGTTGAACAGAATACCCGATTCGGCCTCCTGGCGCACCACTTCATCCAGCGACGTGTAAACCACCTCCCCATAGAC
>OHOJ01000373.1_pt1 | contig 16618 bp, 6 predicted proteins | sample 1569791 | NCBI WGS metagenome assembly OHOJ01 (sample SAMEA3879542, study PRJEB24766) | human gut metagenome | biome: human-associated habitat; feature: feces | place: USA | collected 1985/1987
ATAATTTTCAAAAAAACAAGTAGCAAGTGATGTTTAGGGTGTCGTATATTTCTTTCTCCTCTTTCTGTATGTTCTAAAAAAATTTGGCTATATTTATATTGTTTACCAAAATGGTATAATAGGCAAAGCATATAGTGAGAAACCGTATTGTCTGACGGTATCACGCTAAGTACAAGAATTATCATAGGAAGATAAACAATGAATTTTAAGAAGATTTTGGGTTCAATTTTATCAACGATGTCGTTGTTCACGGCTCAATCTGCACTAGCGGTTGATATTACCAATGAAGCGACATTGAACGATTATATGACGAATAAGGATAACGATAAACAAACTGGTGTCATCCAAAATGACATTACGACAACCGCTGGTATTACCTCTTCCAACTCTGATGTTGCATTCCAAGCATCGGGTAATCGGGTATTATCAGGTGAGTTATTGCGTTTCACAGGTGCTAACGGCAAGTTAACATTAAGTATTGTCGGTGGCGACACGTTTACGATTAACAACACGATTTCGTTAGATGGAACAACCTTAACGAACGGCAATGCCGGAACGTACAATCTCAATAACATTTTAGGAACAGGTACATTAAATCTCACGTCAGGTGCTAAGTTTACTGCTAACAATGTTACGGCGAGTTCGTTATCGATAGCGAAGGATACTTCTTTAACCCTTAACGATGGTACGATTACTACTGTTCAAATCAGTGGTAATTCTGCTGCTTTAAATGTGCAAAATCTTCTTAATTCTTCATCTGTTACTGTTTCAAATTCCGCTATTTTAAACGTTACAGACATGTACGTTTCTTCAACTTTGGTTGGAAATTCAAACAGTAAAATCACAGCCATGAAGATGGTTGATGGTGTGAATACCGGTGAGATTACTGTTGAAGGCGAATTTTCTCTTGGCAATGCTTCAAGTGCTTATGCTGATAAAGTAACAGCTAATAAGGTTACATTAACGTCAAACTCATCACTTGATTTGGTTGGAGATGTTACAACTGCTTCGAAAAATGGTGTTTTGACAGTATCTGATACTTTGAACATTGATAATGATTCAACGGTTAAAGCCAACACAGTCAATGCAAAAACAATCAACAGTAAAGGTAAAATTATCATCGGAAAAGACGGTGCAGAAGTTTCGTATGTTAACACAGATGCAATGACCATTAACAAAGGTGATTATACGAATACTGTTATTAAAGGTTTTTCAGGTGATTATTCAAATATCTCGTTTTCATCAGGCGGAAAGGATATTAATTTCAATGGTAAATTAAACGAACTCAGAGTTAAGGGTGGATCGACATCTGCGGATGCTACGGTTACAATTAATGATGATTCTAAGTTAAAAATTGCGGCTGGTGCTGATGAATCATCAAAAGGTGTTCATTTCAACGGCACAATTTTCAAGGTTGGTGATAATGCTGAATTGAACGTAGATGCGGTATCTTCTGATATCACATTCAGTAGTGGTAATAAAGCGACAGGTATTACATTGGGTAATGGTTCTGTTATCAATGTTTCTTCTTCTGAGGCAAATGTGGTAACTTTCGACAACATCAACCACGATACCAATAGCAATTTCGGTACTCTTAATATTACGAGTGGTGCTAATGCCAAAACAACAGCAGGTATAAAAGGTTTTCAATGGGTTTCTGGACAAATATACTTGGATAAATATATCCAAAATGCCGGTTCAACGATGACCATGTTAGCAGATTCAGCGATAAATGCTAATGTTGTTACAATTAATGGCGGAAAACTTGCTCTTACAGGCACATCAAGCACAACTACAAGTGATATGTCTTCCGTAAAAGATACTATCCGTGCAAAAACAAGTTTCACTGCTAAACAAGCGACAATAACAAGTTCAGGACTTACACAAATCATTTCTGACGGCTCAATGACCTTTACAGATTCGGGAATTACTGTTAATAGTGGTTCAAATTCTATTTTGTCATTGTCAGCAAAAGAAGGTGTTAATTTTAGTAGCACATCACATATTCTTTTGAATGGTGGCGAATTAAGAATTTTTGGAAATAGTAATGTTGTTAATAAAATTAGCGGAAGTCTTGATAATGCTAAAGACCAAAAAGGAACATTGCGTAAAGTTGGCTCAAGTGCTTTAGATTTAGGCACTGAAGGTGTAAAATCAAGTCTTAACGTTGATACTGTTATTATCGGTGAAGATAAAGTATTTTCAGGTTCTGCTGACCCGGTTGGTAGTGGTTTAGTTACTGTTCAACAACTTCTTAATACAGAACATTTTATTGTTTCTGGTAACTCCACTGTTGATGTCAAGATTGTAAAAGCAGATGAAGATGATCCAAATACTTTAGGTAGTACAAATGCTGGTTCGGAAATTCGTTTTAAGAGAACAGCTAATGAAATCAAAGAAAACAGCGGTCCTGTTTTGAATTTGAGACAAGGTACTCTTATTGCTGATGAAATCGATTTGTCTGTTAAAGAGGCAAATTTGTACGGTGGTGTCATCGGTATAGAAGAAGGCGGAACAAGTAAAGTTATTTTTGGAAATAAGTCTAAAATTAATGTTAAAACAGATAATGCTATAAGAATTTATGTTGATAACGCTGCGAAAGGTGGTTTCTCTGCTCAAGGTTCAGAAATTAACTTAGAGAATAAAGGTTCTATTGTTTTTGGCAGTGCAGTTGGCTCACAAGCACACTGGAATATCAAAAATAAAGATGTTGTTCAAAGGTTTAAAGCCGAAAGTTGGTTCGATGGTATTAGACTTGATTATGAACTTGTAAATGGTGGTATCTTTCATAACAAAGGTAACATCATTATTGGTGACTATACGAACTTTGGTTTTGATGATGGTAATCATCCTTTGAAATTAACAGGTGAGGATATTGGAAACCACGTTAAACTAGCAGGTGGTGCGATTTATAACGAAGGTTTCTTTGGTTCTTATACGCTTGAAGGTACTGCTAATGATGTAAAATTCATAAACAACTCTGCCGCTTCATATATAGAAGAGGAAAAAGGAGGAGGGGTTGTTGTTACTAATCGTCTTGGAAGTGGTGGTGCTATATATAATACAAAAGAAGGTATCATTGCTTTAGGTACAAAGACAAAATTTGATAAAAACGGTGCTGGTCAAAGTGGTGGTGCGATTTACAACGATGCAACTGACTCTACATACACCATTGATGGAAAAGAAGTAGACTACAATGCTGTCACTTTGGGTAAAGATACTTGGTTTACCACAAACAAAGCAGGTAGAGTAGGTGGTGCTATATATACTAGAGGAGGTACAATATCAATCGGCGAAAAAGCAGCGTTTGATAACAACGTAGTCGGTTTTAAACTTGATTCATCAGACATAGAACGTAACGACTTGTTCTTCCATAATGCAGAAGGTGGTGCGTTATATGTTGCAAAAAATTCTACTGTTGATATTGGTGCACACTCGGGTATATTTAACAATTTCTCGTCATATTCAGGTGGTGCTATTTCTAACCACGAAGGAAAATTGATTTTTAACGATGATGGAAAAATTGGTGACGAACCGTTACGAAATGATGAAATTGTCAAAGGTTCAATCAGAATTGAAAGTGGCGGAAAGAGAAACGAAACCAAAAATGGTGTTGCAACCGGCAATATTTTCTATACTCACCAAGGTGGTGGTCTTTTCAATGAAAATGGTGAAATCTATACAAGAAGAACTAATCTCGACGGTTCAACATATTTGCAATCAGGCTTGTATAATGCAGAATTTAACGACAACCAAGCATTATTCGGTGGTGCGATTTATAATTATTTATCAGTAGATAACGAATCTGATAAACAACTTGCTATTGAAAACTCGACATTTACAGGCAATAGTGCAAATAGAGGGATAGAAATCTTCTATGATGCAACATCAGGTTACTCAAACTTAGAAGAAACAACAAGTTCTGGTGGTGCAATTTATAACGCAGGTCATAAAGTATCTTATACGCTTGAAGATGGTGCTTCAGGTAAGCAAAAATACGTTAAAAAGAATGTTGAATATAATTATAAAGATAAAGATGGGTTGCTTAAAACATATCTAAATGCCCAAGGGGAACCAGTAAAAAATGAAGCAACAAAAATAAAGGTTAAAAATTCAACATTTACAGGCAACACTGCATCAAATAAAGCAGGTGCTATTTACAACGATATTAATACAGAACTTGAATTGTCTGATTCGTCATTCAACAAAAACTCCGCAACTCAAGGTGGTGCTATTTATAATAGCGAAGGAGAGAATGTAAAAAAAGCTGATGAAGGCACTATTTATATCGGAGCAACCATTTTCACAAATCTTGGTGAAAAAGGTGAAAAAATTATTATGAATTCTAACACCGCAACGAGACAAATGTCAGGAAAAGATGAAACTTCTCCTTCAAACGAATTCTTAGGCGGTGCAATTTACAATGCTGGTACGATTAAACAAAAAGATTCGACATCTTCATACAATAATGAAGTTATCGGATTTGAATTCAACAATAACTCGGCTGGAGCAGGTCAAAGCACATCAGACCCTGCAAAATCAACAATCGGTCGAGGTGGTGCTTACTATAATGCTGTATCCGGAACTACTTATGTAGGAAATTCAAAATTTGATGGCAACTTCACTTATGCGTTTGCAAAAGACGGTAAAGAGGTGCAATCAGAAGGTGGTGCAATCTACAATGAAAAAGGCACTTTGATTATTGGTGAAAGTCAAGACTACGACGGTACTGTCAAAGGTGTAGAATTCACGAATAACGGCATTAATGCAAATAGTGAAGTTACAACAAATCGAGGCGGTGCAATTTACAACGCCACAGGTGCAACGACAATCTTAGAATCAACTAAGACGAAATTCTCTGGAAACTCTGCGATAAAAGAAGGTGGTGCAATCTACAACGCAACCGGTGCTACTTTGGAAATCAAAGATGGTGTTTCTATTGGTAGCATTGACGATAAAGCAAACAATGCAAAATTGGGTGGCGGCGTATTTAACGCAGGCTCGTTGAAGTTAGCAGAAGGAACATCTTTTGTAAACAACACAGCATTTAACGGCGGTGGTTTATATTTGAAGAAAGGTTCAACTGTTAATGCAGATGCAGCAGGCTTAAATCACCTTTCAAAAGTAACATTTGAAGGCAACAGTGCTGATTACGGTGCTGGTTTGTTCGTTGACGAAGATGTTGATATTTTCCTTGATAACGTAATGTTCAAAGGCAATAGCACTTCAGGATTAGGTTCTGCTTTCTATAACCAAGGTAAATTGACTCTTGGCGAAAACAATACATTCTTCAATAACTCAGGAAGTTTAATCGGCAACTCAGGCGAGTTGATTTTCACGAAGAACTTCACTATTGACGGTTCAAAGAAGGGAAATGAAGGCAACACTTCATTCATCACGAATGAAGAAAACGGTGTTGTAAAAATCACAACTGAAAACGGAACATCTTTAGATATTAATGCTATTGGTGACGGAACTGCAGACGGTGCAGCAATTTCGTTGTTGGGCAAATCGACAATCACTACTGACGGTGTTGCAAAGACATTGAAGAACGCTATATTTACAAAGAATAAAGGTAAAAATGGCGGTGCTATCTATAAAGAATCGACAGAAGACTTGACGATTGGCAATACGAAATTTGATGGTAACAATGCTGTTGCAAAAGGCGGTGCTATATACAATGCAAAAGGTAGCACAGTAACAATCGATGCTGATACTAAATTTACAAACAACAATGCAAATGTAGCAGGTGGTGCGATTTACAACGCAGAAGGCGGTACATTAACTTTCGCTAAAGGTTATAAAGGCTTTGCCAATGCAAATTCGAAAAACTATTCGACAGGCAACGGCGGTGCTATTTCTAACGATGGCGTAATGAACATTTATTATGATGATGCAAATCCTGATAGTATTATCTTTTCGAACCAAGGTAAAGACCTTGCGACAGGCAATGGTGGTGCATTGCATTTAGGTGCAAAATCAATCGTTAAAACGAATAATACCTCAAAAACTGATTCAAACGGATACGAAGTTGGCTATATCAAAAACGGCGTATTCTCAAATAATACAGCCAATAACGGTGGTGCATTGTTTAACGAATCAAATCTTGTTCTCGAAGATACGATGTTCTCAGGAAACAAGAGTGGTACGGCAGGCGGTGCAATTTATAATAAAGGAAACGTAATTGACGGCAGAGATTACGGTATTCTTGATATTATCCTTTCAGAAAATAAAACACTTTATAATAACAAATCTGATGATAAGGGTGGTGCAATTTATAATGAAGGCGGAACTGTCAATATCATCGCAAAAAGCGGTTCAACGCCTACTATCAGCGGCAACACAGCACATAACCAAGGTGGTGTGGTTGCATCAGAAGGCGGTGTAATTAACGTTGGCGGAAATATTAAGTTCAAAGACAATGGTACAATTGCTGCAAACAGCAAGGGCGGCGTATTCAGCATTTCATCAGGAACGTTGAATTTGGATACGACAGATGGCGATATCGTATTTGATAACAACACCGCTGCAATCGGTAGTGCAATTTACGTTGAAAATGGCGGAAAGATTAATTTCAAGGGTGATGACACTCACGGAATTACTTTTTCAAAAACTCAAACAGTTGCATCTGACTCTTCATCAACAAATCAGATGAACGTAGCAGGTGGAAATATCAAGTTTGAAAGCAGTTTGGCAGGGTTCACTGGACAATTTACACAAACAGGCGGAACATTCACTCTTGCTAATGACTTTATGAACTTGAATGGAACTCATAACGAAGTTACAGGTGGCAAGTTTATTTTGTCAGACGGTGCAAAATTGATGCCGACAACTGATACTGAAGATAATAAACTTAATATTAATGGTGCAACAATCAGATTTGAAAATAACGATTCTTCGAAGTTGACAGATTTGTCAGTTCTTTATCAATATAAAGATACAACGAAGAATTCATTCTCAAACGCTGGTTCAACACTCACATACACTTCAGATAAGGGTGATGCAAAAATCGGTTTGTCAGATGCAAAACTTGATTTGGCACTCACGCAAAAATTCGTTGATGTTGTAGATGAACAAACTGGCGAAAAATATAGAAAAAATTCTGGAGAATACGCACTTATTTTAAATGGTGGTGCAGACAAGAATATCGACATTGCAAAAGACGGCAGACACGCAGTTTCTGATTTGACAGTTGGTGATGCGGTACAAATCGCAACTGACATAAAAATCAGCAATGGCGGTAAACTTTCACTCGAAGGTGCAGGCTTGTCGAAAGATGTCAAGACAATCGATTTGAGCAACGGCGGTCAACTCAATATCTTTAACGATACTTATGAAAAAACTGTTGATGGCGTGTTGACTAAGTATAATACCGATTTGACATTCTATGGTAAATTGATAGGTGATGCTACATCAAAGATTTATAAAGGCTATAAGACATCACCTCTTGAAGATGGTTTGGCAGGTCGTGCATCATTGATATTTGCAAGCGGTGCATCAGCCGCAGATTATATGGGTTCATATATTCAAAACGCTGGTACATTGGAATTTAAGGAAGGTTCAACATACTTCAACCACTTGAATTCACAAGTTTCGTATATTGAAGATGCAAAATTAATTTTAAATGACGGTGTTATTTATACCGGCGATACGACAATTAACTTTGACGGCAAAGGTGGCAAGTTTGTCTTGGGTAGTGCAACAAACATTGATATGACACACAACCCGACACCTCCGCCGACAAATGAAAAAATCGAATTTGAAGCAAAAGATAAAAACGGCAATACAGTTAGAAACACTGTAAAAATTGGAAAAGACACAACAGTTCAAGTTACACACGGTGAAACTAACGTAGATGCTTCTGATGAAATCATCAATATCGGCAAGAACAATGCCTTCTCAGGTATTATTGTTGGTGGCGAAGAAAATACTGCTCCTGATAAATCAATAAGTATCAAGGTAAGCACTGAAGGTATTGAAGGAAAAGATACTATATTTAACGTTGAAGATAACGGTAAATTAGGTTTCGGTGACGTTAAGTTCGTTGACTCAACAGGAACAGACGTAACTGGAACATATTCACCGACCGTTAAACTTGGTACAAATTCTGAATTTTACCTTGTAAGCGGAAGAGACAATGATTTTAGTAATTTGAACCTTTCGACAAAGGCAACAGAATGGTCGAAAGAATCAGGAAATCTTATTAAGAAAAATGCAAGCAAAACAACATTGACAGGTGCAAAAACAGACCTTTCTGGATTCCACGGAACAATTACGATTGAGAATGGTCAAATTGCACTTGGCGATGATATTACAGAGGACAAGAAGTTTGCGGAAGATACAAAATTCGACTTGTCGAAATTAGCAAACGGTGCGTCAGTAATCGTTGATAATATTACACAAAACAATGATATGACACTTATCAACGGTATCGGAAACGAAATCATTGGCACACCGACTGGCGATGAATTTTATCGATTAAAGATTACTAACGATAAGGGAAGTATCAAATTTACAACAGATGGAACAAAAGAATATATTCCTGATATAGACGTCAAAAACGGTTCAATCCTTGCTATGGAAGCAAAGGGCGATATTGTAGTTGGCGATGTTGATGTAATTAGTAAATTCTCGACAATTTCTGGTGTAAAACAAGAATCTGTCGGCGGCTTGAAATCTGACGGTTTAATCAAAACTGGCGAAATCAAAGTCATCGGTGAAAAGAAAGGCAGTGAAGTTGCAAAAGCAAAACTTGTTTTAGATGCAGGTGGAGATATTGCAACTGGTGATTCGACAACTAACGATTATAAGAATATAACTGTTAAGTATGGTGACCTCACTGCAACTTCGACTGACGGTTCGATTACATTTGGAGATGCAACAGATACGACAAATCCTGCATTAGATGTTGCTAACGGCTCAGCAACAATCCTTGCTAAGAATGATATTAAAGCTAACGGCAATATCAAGATTAAAGACTCGGATTTGTATATAAAATCTCAAGAAGGCAAGGTAACGTTTGGCGAAGTTACTGACACAACAAACCCAGCATTGAGCGTAGTAAACGGCTCTGCTTATGTTGTTGCAAAAGACGCTTTAACAATGAACGGCGATGTCGTTTTGGATTCACTTACAAAAAATTCATTGATAGAAGGCTCATCTGTATCAATGGGTAGTTTGACATCGACAAATAATGCAGAAAGAATGATTGCAATTGGTGCAACAAATGAAAAACTCGCTATTACAGGCGAGGTAACCGTTGACGATACAAAATTGCTTCAAATTTCAGGAGCAAAAGGTATCGATATTAAGGCAACAGGAACGAAGAAGGGTGATGTAACAATAACCGATTCTAAGTTTGCTGCAATCGCTGATACAGGCAACATTAATATTGACGGCAATGTTTCGGCTGATAATTCAGTTGTAAGCATTGTAGTAAGAGACAGTGGCACAGGAAATATCACAATCGGCAATAACAACACGACAACTCCTGCTCTGTCAGTTGTTGACAGTTCTGCATATATTTCATCAGAAGGACTTACAACTATTAAGGGTGATGTCTTGATGAATAATTTGGCAGACCTTGCATATATCAGCGGTAACTCTGTTGATATCAAGGGTGATGTTTCTATTAAAAATTCAGAATATGCATCAACAATTTACGCACAAGATGGCAATTTGACGCTTGGAGCATTAGATATTGTTAATAACATCGATCCAAACGGAAAGAATGTGAAAACAACAATTGCTTCAAACGGTGGCGACATTATTGCGAAGGGCAAATTAAATGTTGAAGATGCAGACATCTGGGTGTCCGCAAATGGAGCAATGAAAATTGCATCAGATACTGACGGAACAGGTGTTGCTGTGAAGGTTAAGGGCGGAAAGGCTGAAATCTTCTCTTCAGAAGATATGGTTATCAACGGAGATGTTGATATTGCAGAAATAACTGATAAATCCTCAATTAGGGGGGGATCTGTATCAACAGGCAAAATCAATATCCATGACAATGAAAAGGCTATGGAAATTGTATCAACTGTCGGAAACATCTCGACTAAGGATATCAGCGTAAAAGACAACAACGGCGAGTTGACAAATATTCAGGCTAAAGGCGGAATTACAACAAATAACGGTAACGTTGATGTTGCAAATTCTAACTTGCAGTTGATTGCACAAGATGGCGATGTAAGCCTCGGAACGGGTACAATAACTGTTGATAATTCAACAACGATTATTTCCGCAACAAACGGTGGAATTACATCAGGCAATATTAAAGTAAGCGATACCGCAGCGGGCAATATCCCGACTGAATTAGGAATGGCTGCAAAAGACGGCAGTATTTCATCAGGCAACATCGACTTGTCGAGCAATGTTTCGTTGAAACAAATTACAACAAAAACAACAGGTTCAACTGCGGCAACAGATATTACAAACGGAAATATCAAAATTGCTGATAATGCTAAATACCAAGCAAATTCAGCAGGAAATTACACAGCTGGCGATATCATTGCTAACGTAGCAGAAGGCAGTGAATCGATTGCACAAATCTTGGCTGACGGAAATATCACAATTCAAGATATTACGGCAGCAAACCTTGCGGATATGTTTATCCGCTCGAAAGACGGAGACATTAAGGCTGGTGCCTTAACTCTCGATAAAGTCGCAATCAAGACTATCGATTCAGATACTCACGCAAGTGTAATTTTAGCGGAAAACGGTGCTATCACGGTTAAAGACATCACTTTGACCGATATGGCAACTAACCCGACATACATTCAAGCGAAAAACGACCTCTCATCAGGTTCAATTTCCTTGAAAAAAGCAGATGCAAATATCATTTCAACAGACGGAAATGTAACTGCGTCAGGAAATGTTAAAGCAGATACTTCTAATATTATTATGAGTGCAGGCGGTGCATTAACATTCGGTGATGCGTCAGATTTAACAAATCCTGCATTGAAGGTTAATGACGGTTCGGCTAAAATCTCTGCAAAGAATGATATTTTGGCCAACGGTAATATCGATGTATCAAAAGCAGACTTGATAATTCATTCTAAAGAAGGCGGAGTCACACTTGGTGAAGAAACTGACTTGACGAATCCTGCTTTGAAAGTCGCAAACGGTTCTGCTAAAATTTCGGCAGATGATGGAGCCTTGATTATTAAAGGTGACGTTGATATGACGGCAATCACTGCTGATGCTCTTATGCAAGGCAAATCGGTTGCAATGGAAAATCTTAAGTTGTATGACAATACAAAAAATTCAGTCATAAATGCAACAGAGGGTGATGTTTCGATTAAATCGATTACACTTACAAATAATAAAGAAACAGTTGACGGAAAAACAACAAATAAAACAATAACAATCAATGCGACAGATGGAAGCATAAATGTTGATAAAGATATCATTGTTTCTTCATCGAATTTGAATATGTTGGCGGATAATGGAATAAAAGGAAATAATTTAACTGTTTCGGATAGTGTTTCTGGTGATTCGTCAAATCCGACATTCGGTACAATCCTTAATGCTGAAAATGGTGATGTTGCATTGAATAAAGTTTCAGTAAACAATGCAATGGCTGCTATTCAAAGTTCTGCAGGTAATGTAAATATCAAGGATTCTTTAACTGTCACGACTGATTCTGAGACAGAATCACGGGCTTATGTTATTGCAGAAAATGGAAAAGTTTCTATTGGAGAAGGAGTAACATCTTCTACAAGTGGTGTTGATACGGGAATTATTTCTGCAGGCGAAAATTCAAATGTTACTGTTGTTGGAAACGATGTCAAACTTGGCAATGCTACAACGGAAACAGCAATAAATGCAGGAATAAATTCCACAGTTCAAATTCAATCAATCAATAATGTTGATGCTGCTAATACCAAGGTAGTAGCAATGGGTTCAACTGTTGGCATTTACGGAGCAGAAGGAAATGTTTCAATAGATGGCATCACTTCTCAAATCCAAAGTTGCTGTTAATGCTGGTAAAAAATTGAATGTCAAAGGCAGTGTTAATTCAACTGGTTCGCTTCTAAGTCTTATAGGTTTGGAAGAAACACATATTGGGGGTTCTGTTAATGCTACAGATTCTTCATCGACGATTGGTTCAAACGGTGATGTAACATTTGATAAAAATGTTTCATTTAAGAACACTGTATTGACAAGTGGAAATTCAAATGTTGATTTACAAGTTGGCTCAATTTCAACGGCATTAACAGCATCTGGAACGTCGACTACGTCTAATGAAACTACAGAAGCAAACAATGATACTCCGAATCTTGATGTTAATAAATTAATTGGAACTATCCAAGGAAAAGTTAAAGATATTGAGGAATATAATTCAACAATAGAAGGTAAAAATGTTACTGTTAAGGGATCATTGAATGCGACAAACGACTTACTTGCAATCGGTCGTGGTCATGCAGTAGAAAAACTTGCAGTAAACGGTGATACAACACTTGATAATTCGGTTGTAATGATTAACTCAAGTGGAGATGTTGTTACAAACGGTTTAAAAGCAAAAGATGCATTCGTATTTATTAATGCTAAAGATATTAAGGCAAAAGATATTGATACATCTGTATCGGATTCTTCCAAATTCATTTCATATCTTGAAACGGCTAATGAAAAATTTGCAGTCGATAATAATATGACAATGAAAAATACTATATTGAACTCAAAATACACGACAAACATTGCAGTCGGCGGAGCAGGCGATTTCAATACAACAGTATTGAATATTCCTAACGCTAATGCACAATTCGGTTCATTAAAGACCGAAAACACAATGGTTAGCTTACAAAATAACCAAGCAAATAACACAATCAGCGTAACTGGTGATTACACAGTTGCTGGCGACAACTTGTTCTATATGGACTTTGACCCTGCAACTGGTGCATACGATAGAGTTCACGTCGGTGGTGCAATCACTGGTGCTGACGGCGCAACAATCACAGTTAACTCAAATCTTGTTAACAAAGGTGATGTTGCGAACGGATACCAAATCTATGATGTATTCCAAGGAAATAACGGTGTCAGTGGCGTAAGTTTCGGTTTGCAAGGCGAAACGGCTTACTCAACGGCATTGGCTAATTACCAAATGGAATCACTCGGAAGTGGTAAGTACGCATTTAGACGTACAGGTTACACTCCAACGGCATTGGTTAACCCTGTTGCAGTTCAACTTGGTGGCTTCTTGACACAAGTTCAAACTTACGATACGGCATTTGATAACCTCGATATGGTTATGATGTTGCCGATGACTGCATACGGCCCAAACAGATATGCAGTTGAAGACGAAGAAGCAATGGTTTACTCACCGTTGTTCATTCCTGAACTCGAAAAAGGCGTATGGTTCAGACCGTTCGCTAACTTCGAAAATGTTGATATGCACCAAGTTGGCGGAAAAGTAGATTCACAAACCTACGGTGCGTTAGTTGGTGGCGACACTGCGTTGAAAGATTTGGGTAACGGCTATCAAGGTATGATGAGTGCTTATGTAGGTTATACAGGTGCACATCAAGACCTCGACGGTGTTTCTAACTATCAAAACGGTGGCGTTGTCGGTGTAACTGGTGCAATCTACAAGAACGGCTTCTTCAGCGGTTTGACAGTCAGTGCTAACGCAAGCGGCAATAGTGCATCAACACCTTATGGCAGCAATGACTTCTTTATGTTGTCAGCAGGTGCAGCATCAAAAACTGGTTATAACTGGGAACTCGCAAACGGAAGATTTATTATCCAACCAAGTTGGTTAATGTCATATACATTTGCTAATGTATTTGACCCGAACGATATTGCAGGCATGAAGGTTGACTCAAGTGCACTCCACGCAGTTCAACTTGCTCCTGGATTGAAATTCATCGGAAACTTCTCGAACGGATGGCAACCATACTTGACAGTTGATTATCGCTTCAACATCTGCGATAACGCTGATTACAAGGTTGGCGTAGTTGACTTACCTGACGCAAGAGTTAAATCATATATCGAATATGGTTTAGGTATGCAAAAACGTTGGGGAGACAGATTCACTGGTTACGGTCAATTCCTCGGCAGAGGTATTGGCAGAAACGGTGTCGGCTTGAACCTCGGTATGCGTTGGATGGTCGGCGACGGCAGAAACCCGAGATAAAAATATACCGTATATTCGAAAAACCCACGAGAAATCGTGGGTTTTTTGTTGGAACGTTGTTATAAATCTGTTTCTTTTTAGAAAATTAATTAGAACATTGTTGTGTGCTTCTTGAGGAAGTTTTGATGGTTTAGATGATAAATTAATCGTTCAAAACACAAAATCACATTGAGAGGGTTTTGAGGGCTTTGTTTTTGCATTAAAAAACCCGCTTGACTTTAGCGGGTTATGAAAAATACAATTTTGATTTTAAATTTACACCAATTCTTCAACTTCATCGAGGTTTACAGATTTTTCTGCTTTGTAAAGGTCGTAAGCATTTTGGAGATTCATCCAATATCTTGGTGATGTATTGAAGGCTTTTGCCAATCTCAAAGCGGTTTGTGCTGTGATACCGTTTTTGCCGTTGACAAGTTCTGAAAGTGATTGTCTTGACATGCCGATATTTGTTGCTGTTTTGGAGATTGAAAGCCCATTTTCCTTAAGATAAAGTTCGTTAAGAATTTCTCCTGGGTGCGGAGGATTATTAATTGACATAATTTGCCTCTTTTCGTAATTATTTTGAGGGAACGAGTCTGAACACTAATTTTTTGCCGTTTCCGACAGAAATTGAATATGTTCCATTTTTGCGAACTTTTTTGAAATCGAAAGATGGGATTTTGCAATCTTTAATTTCGTCGGCAGCATCGAGTTGTGCCAAGATGAGTCGCAATCTGTCCTTGTCAACGCCTTCGATTTCGTCGTCAAGTCCCTCGTTGTAAAACTTTTCAAGATTTTTATTTTTGAACGATTTAATCATGTCAATATTTTACGTCACCCTATAATAAAAAGTCAAATTATATGTCGAAATGTTGCGATATTGCTTGAATAAGACCGTCAACATTTGCTTGCAGGTCTTGATAATTACCCTCGTTTTTGATGATATAATTCCAATTCTTGAAGTCATCGAGTGCTGTTTCTGTGTAGTCATTTTCTCTTGAAAGTTGACCACGTTTTGAGCGTGCTTCTGCCGATGCTTCTACCCGAATACAGAAGGCATTACAGGCTTTGAAGGTGTCAACCTCAAACGGCATGCGAACATCTGGCACGATAATGTTACCATCTTGTTCGAGAATTGTTTTAATCCAATAATCTTGACTTATTGCACGGCCTTCGTTTCCGAGGGCGATTAGGTCTGGTCGATATTGAGATTTATTTTTCTCAATTTCTTCGACAGACAAACCTGTTCTTTCTGAATATTTAATTTTAATTGCGTCAGCGAGACCTATTCTACGGAAAGACGGTAACCTTTCCAAAAGGATTTTGGCTACCGTATCTTTACCGCAAAATTGCTTACCTGACAAAGTTATGATGAATTTTGCCATTTTTCTTAATCTTTAATTTTTAAACTGATTCTTCTGTCGTCGGGGTTGAATTTCAAAATCACTGTTTGGATTTTGTCTCCGACTTGAAGAGTTTTGTTGTTTTTATTTTGCCATTCTGTCAAATCAGAGTTGGGCAAGAGTGCTTCTACTCCGTCAATAACTTCGACAAATGCACCGAAATGTTTGATGCGAGTGATAGTGCCTTCAACTTCGTCTCCTTCTTTGATTTTTTCTTTTGCTTCAATCCATGGATCGGGTTCGAGGTTTTTGAGGCTAAGGCTGACACGTTGTTTATCGTAGTCAATGCCGATGATTTCAACTTCAATTTCGTCGTTGATTTTGAGGACATCTGACGGGTGGTCAATCCATTTCCAAGAAATTTGTGACAACGGAAGCAAACCGTCTACGCCACCAATGTTAATAAATGCACCAAAATCAGTAATTCTGACGACTTCACCTTTGATTTTATCGCCGACTTCGATTTTTGCAAATGTGTCACGTTTTGTTTCTTCACGGTCATCTGCATAAACTTTTTTATTTGAAAGAATGAAGTTGCCTTGTTGAGCGTCCATAGAGAGGATTTTGAGTTCAATTTTTGAACCAATCATATCTTCAGTGACTTTCGTGCGTAAGTGACTTGAAGGAACGAAACCTTTTACGCTGTTAACTTCAACGAGAACACCGCCTTTAACAACGCCAGTGATGACGCCTTCGACTGTTTCGTCTGCTGCTTTTTTGTCTTCAAGTTCACGCCAATTATAAGCGGTAGCAACTCTTTTGTATGAAAGGAGAAATTTTCCGTCCTCATCTTCTTCTTTGATGATTAAAAATTCATATTGCCCATTTTTCTTCAATGTTTCTTCGATAGGTGTATCGTTGTTGACTTTTGCTTCTTTCATCGGAACGAATGCTGCCGTTTTTGCACCGATATCGACCGTAACACCGGTATTATCGTATCCGCAAACGATACCTTTTACCAAATCACCTTTTTGAAACCCATAATCATACTTTGCTAAAAGTGCTTCAAATTCTTCGTCTGTAAATTTTTCTTGCTCCATATATCTCTCCTCATTAACCAATACTATATTTTACACTTTTTTTTGAGTTTTTTTTCGGATATTAA
>OHOJ01000376.1_pt1 | contig 16546 bp, 19 predicted proteins | sample 1569791 | NCBI WGS metagenome assembly OHOJ01 (sample SAMEA3879542, study PRJEB24766) | human gut metagenome | biome: human-associated habitat; feature: feces | place: USA | collected 1985/1987
ATAAGCATCAGTGCTGCTTATATTCTTTTTCTTTTTCATTGTAATCTTCATACCAACCAAGAATCTCAAAAGAGAAATTTTCCTCACCATATTTTTTTATTGCTCGATGTAAGGGACAATTTGGTTCATTATTACCTCTTACATGCTCTCTCCATCTAATATTGGGTCTATATGACTGTCCAATATAAAGTTTGTGATTGATTAAATTTTCAATTTTATATATTGCTTTCTTCATATTCTCACCTCCTTTTCTAAAAATATTTTTGAATCAAGACTTGCCACGAGATTAGCATATTCATAAAGAACTTAGCCTTCCTCGTTAGCCACTAAAAGTGACCCCGCTGGTCAGGCGGTAAAGGTATTATGGGCCACAATTTGACCCGCCGTATATTCAAATAAGTTCGTATGCTCAAGATAATCTTTGAAGCTACCCATATCTGTATTAGCTTCCGCGCGAGCACTACCTTTAAGATTACCGTCATCACATTCACGCAATAAAAGTGTTGGTTTATGATATCGTGCAACACACTTCATCGCAACCAAGCCTGTAAGAGAAGAATGGATACCGTCTTCATCTGTTATAGGAATGAGAAGAATTTTATTATCCAATAAGCCTAGCTTATGAATCTTAGCTTCAACAACTTCTAATGCTTTATCCACTAATGTTTGTTGTTTCTTCTTTACGTTTACCATAATACGCGCGGCTTGTTCACCTAGAATCTCGATCTCTCCTGGCTTTGCACCGCGTTTAAGAGATTGAACGATTCTATCACCATCTAATAAAGCCTCAAATAGAATATATTTTTCTTCTTGCGTACCTACTCGAATGAGAGCATTAATATGCGGTGCAATAAAGAAGGCAACATCTACTGGATAAAGTTCTGTCCGGTCTTTCAAAGAAAAATGCAAGGCTCTAACTAGTGCTTTTAGTCCTGCATTTTGGATATGATTTAGACCACGTTGGACAATGTAATGTGTTTCTTCATTAGATAACAACATCATATCAGAGACTAGACCAACCGCAGCCAAATCATAAAAATTATTTGAGCGACTATTATCATCAAAATATTCTTCATCATAACACTGGCATAACTTCAATGTCACACCAGCACCGCATAAAGTGGGATTGCCATATTCAGGCGACATTTGATTATTGATGACAATAGCATAAGGGTTGTCGTAAATATCACACAAGTGGTGGTCACAAATAATGATTGGAATACCCATTTCATTTACTTGTTTATGAAAGTCAATTTCAGAAGAACTAGCATCGGGAATAAAAAGCAAGTCTGTGTTTGACTCAATTTGGTCAAGGATATCCTCAATACCATGTTGCTTACCTTCGTGAATGCCAAACTTGAATTGGCAATTTTCATTTACAAACTTCATATAACCAGAAGCAATGGCGGCTGAAGTATAGCCATCAGTATCAGCATCAACTACAATAAATATATGCGGCGAATCTTTACAAAGAACTTCATGCAACTTTTCTACGCCTTCGCGCATATTCCTTAGCTTCCATCCATTCAATAACACAGATTCATCTACATTACGATATAAATCAGGATTCTCAATGCCGCGCGCTCGCAGAATGTCATCTAGATAATCGAATGAATCTTTTGGTAATTTATTTTCACAATAGAATTTCATTTAGTTCACCATCACCCGATTCTCCAATAGAGAAACGAATGTCTCTTTACCTCTATCAATCGGGCTATCCTTCTTTCTCAGTAAATTTTTTTGGTCTATAATAAAACTAACTTTTGAGTAGTTAGTGTATCGCTTAGCAAGAGAGTAAAGTTTGTCAAAATATTTATCACATTCATCACTAGCATATTCTTCAAATTCTTTATCAAAAGCAATGACGATTTCATCAATTCGATTCTTCTTAATGAGTAAGTCTATTTGCGGTTTTGATATATTTGAGCCGCATACAGCCACAGCATTACTATTTTTGCCAAAATAACTCCGATGAAGGATAACACTTTTTTCGCCTTCAAAAAGAATAGCTTGATGAGAAGAATGAATTGCAGGATAAGATAAATTATATCCATATAAATTCATAGCTAGTGAATGATTATACATTTTGTCTTCCATTATTAGCGGGCAATATTTTGGAATGTCTGTGTTCTGTTCATGCTGCATATTTCTAATTCTAATACCTACTAGTCTGTTATCTAAATCATAATGCGGGATGATAATTCCCATATGAGAAAGAGAGCATCGAATATTATATTCCTGAATTGCTTCTGGCGTCATTCCTTCTTTTAGCCAAGATAGCGGCGGTACAGCGATAAAGCAATTCATTACATTAGAACTATATTCTGGTAGCTGATAATAACTTGCCCGTTTCTTATATTTGCTTGTTACAGATTCATAACGCTTAGTTTCATAAACTAAAGTATTGTAATTCAAATATGAGAGCACATAATCACGCGCTTCACTATATGAACAAGGCTCACCTCTAGTTTGCTTTACTCTCATTATAAGAGTAAAAATAGTAAAAGCATCATTACATTCAGTATAACAAACAAAGACATGGTTGTTGAAATAGTAATACAGCTTCATACTAGCTTCTTGAACATCTGAGTTATGACAAATAGTAGGAAAAATATAAGCTGAAGAAGTTTCTTCATACCTATCCACACCTAGACTCATTACTATTTCTTTTATTTGTTCAGGTTGCAAGCTATTGATTATTGTTTTTGAATCTAAGAAAGCAGTTTCAATTTCGCCATCGGAGAATCCAATATTATACTCCATAGTTCCAAGAATCCTTCTTCCCCTTTATTTTTATTAGCTCTTGTGAATTAGCAGCGTCAGCATCAGTGACTTGTTTTATCTCTTTTTCAGCTTCAAAATCAATCGTGTCATCAGAAAAGATAATACGCGGTGAACCAATGTTGATTACATTATAGTTCGCATCTGTAACAAATAAGTCTTGCCAACGAGCTGTGCCTAAATCATATAGCCCCCAGATACGCACATTTTTATAACGTCCACGCCTCAATTTATAAATATCCATTACATGAGTAGGAATAGGCATACCACTAATATGACAAGCATATTGTAGTTTAGCTTTATCTTTATCAGTAGCTACACAAATAATTGTGCCACAGTCGATTTTATCCGCGATACCTTTAGAACCACGAATAAGAGTTTGATTTCTAATGCCTTCAAAGTTTTCATAATCGCCAGAGATTTGTGTTGCGCTTTCAATAAATAGATGGTACTCGACAGCCAAATCTTTCAAGGCTGTAGATAATAATGTGAGTACAACATCTTCACGCAGCTTTGAGTCCCTGAACTCTGTTAGTAGGCTAGGACTAGAGAAAACATAATCGTAGATTACGTTCTCTACTTGATTCATAGTTACTTGTCGCTTTATAACAGTCCTAATCTGATTGATTGTAGGATCAGGAATACTTTCAATGAACAGATTAGGATAAGATTCCATTAGGTCAATAGCATCATCTACTCGCTGTTCTTCTTCTTTAGTATATGTGCCAGTTAAAATTTTCTCTTCATTTACACCACTAAGATAGGCCAGTACAATAGTTTGCACTTCTTCTTTTTCTAGCTCTGTAGTAATAATAAGTGTTTTTTCTTCATTGCCGCTTTTTACCCATTCTTTGGTAGCTTCTTCATACCGAAAAGGATAAGCTAGCATACAAGCGTCTCCTACCATACGACGAGACTTACCGCCAGAAGTACCAGCAGAATAAAGATAGAACTTGCCTTTTCTTGCACCACGAGCAATTACATTGAATAAATCACCTTGAAGTGGTGCTCCTACTTCAGGCGCGCGTTTGAGATCTTCTTTCAATGTTTTGATATTCTCATCTGCCGCAACAGACTGGACTCTACCAATATTGAAATCATACTCAATTCCAGATATACGTTTTGTTATAACGTTGAAAATGTCTTGAATTGACATAGCGTCAAAATTTTCAAGCATTTCTTTTTGCTTTTTTAGGTCAAAGTCATTAGCGGGATAAATATCATCCACACTAATTCCATTCTTTACCAGTTTCCTCAGTACAGAAAACTTTTTTACTCTAGTGAAGTAATATGTAAAATTTTCTGGTTGTGCAATATCACAACAATCCTGAAGATAGCCAATTCCATTTTCTGCCGTGAAGTTGGCATAAATAGCATTATACTGCTGTAAATATGTATCTATGTCAACGATGGTAATTTTTTCCGCGCCTAGTTGAAATAAATTATAAATAGCGTTGTAAATAGACTTACTAAACTTAGTATCAAAATCATCAACATTTAATTCATTACCAATTTCGGCAAAGAGGAGTGGCTTCTGAATCAAACAGCCAATAATATTCATTATGGCATTTTTATCAGATAGTGCCAACTAGCTCAATCCTCCTCCTCCCACCAATCCATAGGATTGACAAGCTTAGTTTCTTTTTGAATAGTTTTCTTTTGTACAACAAGCACTTCTTTCTGCGCATTTTCTATTGCTTCTTTCATAGTCTTCGCGGCTTGTTGTGCAATTTCTTCTTGACGACGCCAGTATACTTGCGCTTGAGAATAATAAGTAGGCACTAATCCAATTCGTTCGTCAGCGCCTTTAGGACTTATTTTCTTTATTTCATAAATATAGCGAAGGGTATTTAGAATACCCTCATCAGTATAACCACGCTCAAGAAAATTCTTCCTCATTTTATAATTAGCGGGGCCTGGTGCTTTAAGATTGAATATTTTACAAATATAATCACATAACTCTTTTCTTTTCATCTTTGCTGCATAACAATCAGTATGATAAAACTTTGGTTTCTCATACACACCGTCTTGCTTTTCTAGATAATGCCCACATTCTCCACACACAGCTCTTGTATTCATTTTCTTCACTCCTTTTCTATATTATACCACAATTTTGAAAAAATTGCAATAAAAAAGGAGGACTTTCGTCCTCCTTTTATTTATAGAGTTTTCATATCAGCAAGAGCCGCTTCAAGTAAATCCTGCTGGTCTTCTGTTGCTTCGCTTAGTCGGAAGTCAGCAGTACCAAAATAGGTAGAAATGATTTTTTGAATCTTAGCGTAATTTGCATCGGCATTGGGATTATCTTCCCCAACTAGACGCTCAAATTCCACTTTTGCATCTTCCATTACATCAGCAAAGTCACGTTTAGTTTCTTTATTGGTAAGATAACTTGGCAGAGCATCTGTAGCTTTGCCGCCATTTTCAGCGACATCAGCATCAATAGCATCAGAAATTGCATCTACAAGTTGTTTATAACCAAATGGAATACGAGGAGCTAAATGACCATATCGACTACCGGCAGTAATAGTCGGGCTATCAGCCGTATAAAGGAAACGATTACCACGTTTCGTAACTGGGTCGTAATCCTCTACACCAATATAACCAATAATGTCTACTAGAGCATTTACAATATTGGCAGCCATGTTTGGCACATCCGGGCCGACTTTATAGATGGTATTGCCCTCAGCATCTTCCTCGCCTGTGGAAATGTTTTTACTATGCGCTACAATGATAAGACCAAATCCTAGCATTGTAATCTCGCGTAGCGTCTCAGAAAACTCTTTCTTAAACTTTGTAAAACCTTCTCCCCAAGCCGCCGCTTTCAGCTTATCAATACCAAGTTGTTGACAAATATAAGTTTCGCAAGCTGATGCAGCGATACTAATTGTATCAATTACAACAGTATCAAACATTTCTTTAGCTTGAGGCTGATGAAGCTGTTTTACGACTTTCTTGAAATCTAGCCATTTCTGAATTGGCTGGACACGAACAGTTTGATTAGTAATAGCGTTTGTGCCCATCTCGAAGGCACAGACTAGAGCGTGGTCACATTGGCAAGCAAATGAGGTTTTCCCCGTCTTAGGCGCACCATAAATCAACATATACTTGCCTTTCAGTGACCTAGAAATTTCTGGTGGTTTCAAAGAGAAAATATCAATATCTGCCATATTTTATTTCCTCCTTACCAACTACGAGGAGTTTTCTTAGCTGCACTAGAAGCATTTGCCTTCTTTTGACGAGAGGCCTTGGCCTTTGCAATCTCAGTTTCAATACGTTCCTCGCGCATTGCCGCGGCACGACGAAGGTCATCTTCCTCCCAACCACGGTCAACGGGGCCACCACGAGTAATAACTAGTTCACGCTGGATTCCAGAACCGCCAAAGTCGATAGCTTCACCAAATCCATCTTCGATTTCATCGGTAGTAGACTTTTCAACAAAACGATTACGAATATAACCCTCAACCTTTACACTAGAGTCAATATCCCAATTCTTCTTGATAAAATCAACAGCCTTTGGCAAACCAACGGCAAACTTTAGCATATCAAGACGATTCTTATAACCAACGCTAAAACCCTTCAGAATAAGACGACCAGTTTCTTCACCGGAAGAATCAACTTCATCTTCAATGCTACGAAGATAAATTTCATTCTTGAATACGGCCTTCGGCTTGAACTCACCAGTAACCTTGCTTACGAAGCTACCACTAATCTTCCAACCAAATACGCGGTCAGTGCTGCCTGCGGGTTCATAAACATTCTCTTCAATTCGACAGCCACGAACACGAATGCGATCAGCGGCTTCACCATCAGTGCTAATACGGCGAAGATTTAGTACATCTTTGATAGACTTAAAAGCTGGGTTCGGATCACCATTAGTCTTGTACTTCATCGCAATCATATCAACACGAACATCATCATGCTCAGGAACCTTTTCTACTTCTTGGTCAACAGCTACAATAATGTTACCACGAATATATTCGCGGCCATCCTGAGTCTTACCTTCTGTAAGGTCAACTTCGGAAAGAATACCTTCGATAACTACTTCATTATTAGACTGAGCTAGATTCATTTCTTCCATAAACTTCATACCTCTTTCTTACTTTATCTTTCCATTAGAATAAATAAAGGAGAGGGAACTTCCCATCTCCTATATAATTATCAATCGACCTTACATGCCGCGCAAGCCTTAGCTTCCTTTGCACGAAGCTTAGCTTCCTTAGCTGCTTCCTCAGCCGCGATTGGGTCATAAGCAAGACCTTCATCAGTCAGCATATGATAATGAACGGTCTTTGGCTTCTTGCCATCTTCAAGAGTAACTTCCTCAGTATGGTCAGTAGCTAGACCCTTCTTGATTAGTGCATTGATAGAACCGGTAACAGCCTGAACAGAAATACAGAGTTCAGCAGCAATCGCCTGCTTGGTCATTTCCTCACCGGGATGGTTCTTTAGAAACTCGAATACATTGAGAGAATTAGTAGTCATGTTATGTTTTCTCCTTTGATGTTATATCATCATATAATTTATATAAGTTGAAGAATTTATTTTCTCCCTCAACCTTATGTATATATTATACACTAATTTTGTATTTTTGTCAAACAATCGGGTCAGCAAATTTTTCACAAAACTGCTCGTAAGTTGGGGTTGTACCTAATTCTTTGAAAGCAGGCAATGCTATATTATCATAGAGATTTACTGCCGCTTGAATCGCCGCAAGCTTATTCTTATTGTTTGTTTGCGCAATATTCATTGCAATACCAAGGACAAGAATGTCAGAAGAAGTCAATTCTTCATCTGCGATCAACTTTTTACGTAAGTCAATAAACAAGCCACGCAAAACATTATCTTTCTCTGGCGTGATTTTGCCATCCTTATTATATTCTTCTACTTCTTGAATGCTTTCAAGAATCTGAAAGTTCAATGTTAGTGCCGCATTGAACACATCTTTCCATTGCTTATTATACATTATTATCTCCTCAATCCAATTCATCAGCTAATTGAGCCACTTCACTACGTTCAGATTTTACTAGAGTTACTGTGCCGAACAATGGATTGCCAGTTAGTTTCTTTAGCATTTCTACAATGCCGCTGTTGGTTTCAAAGACTTTACTATCACGTTGCTTCAAGTCACCTGCAAACCATACTTCTGAACCTTCAGCCGCACGACCAAGAATAAGCTGAACATGCTGTTTAGTTAGGTGCTCACATTCGTCACAGAAAATAATCGCGCGTTTGAAATCACGACCGCGAATATAACCTAAATGGACAGGCTCAATAATTCGATCTTCAATAAGTCGTACAAGCCCTTCTTCGCCGCCAACATGGTCAGCTACTGCCATGAGGAATGGCCACAACTTCTCATTTTGAGTTCCGGGGAGCATACCTATATCTTTACTATCCTTTACTTGAATAGTATTACGAACGAATATAATTTTATCAAATTTTCCACGCTGAACTAAGTCAATCGCGTGTGCTAGCATAATTAGACTTTTGCCCGAACCAAAACGCCCTAAAGCTAGTTTCACTTTAATATCCGGGTTCTGAAGTAAATCAAACAGCATTTCTTGCTGTGGATTACGTGGCTTTACTTCACCCATAAAATGAGAGCGAATGGGTTTATAGCTAATATCTTGCAGTTCATTATTACTATTCATATGTTGAATAGTAGAGGCGCTAGTATTGATTCTATATTGATTAGCTTGTAATTCATCAATATTAGCGTCTTCATCTTCCACCCAACCTTTACCTTCAGTGATATCATTATGATAAGGGACTAAAGTTTCTTCATTATCATCTAGAGTAATATAATGAATCACTCTAAAGTTGGAACCGATAGCTTCCTTATCTTTAGTTAGCGCGGCTGCCATTAGCATACGCTGAGCTAAGTCATACGTACAAAAGAAAGCAGAGTTTTTTATTTTATTACCGAAATAATAATTATAGAAAGTACGAATAATTTTTCCATCATTAGTATCTGGCAGAAAAGCTAATTCCCGCCTATGCCAAAAATTCATTTTCTTATATGAAAGAATAGCAACATCATTATCTTCAATATAATGTAATGCTTTTCGCGCAGCAAAGGCTTTACTGGAATCCTTACTTTTCTTTAGACCTTCAAGCTCAAGAATAGTATAGTATGTAACATACTCTACACACTCCCCAAAATTATCATGTCCTTGAGCTTGAAAATCTTCAATATTCATTAGAACACTAGTATCAAGAAAATAATGTGTCATAGAATCTCATCCACCATACCTTTCTCTAGCATATCATTAGCAGTTAGATACCACTCTTTTCGCTCAGATTCGCGGTATTCATCTTCTGTGATTTTGGTATTTTCAAGAATATAATCCTTGATAGTTCCTTCGACACGTTCATTAAATTTTACTGTATCCTTTACAGTAGAAGTATTGCCACCAAGGAATACAGAACCTGCATGGATAAGGCCATAACTAAACTTATGACAAAAACGCTTTACATTGGGATTCTTACTGCCTGCACAAAGAATAATACTACCCATTGAACAAGCATAGCCCATGACAATAATATTTAGTGGCTTCTTGTAATTGTCAATTACATTTAGAAGCACAAGTCCGTCATCAATACTTCCTCCTGGAGTATTTAGAATGAGAGTAACAGGATCAGTATTATCATCCTTTTCAAAATTCATTAGCGGGATAATGACAGTTTCAACAATATCATTACCCACTTCACTATTGAAAATAATAGTACGATGACGAAGCAAACTATCATAGTATTGATACAGACAAGGGTCTGTATAATTTTCAATTAGTACATCAATATCATCTGGGTCATAGCTTCTATTTCTCTTCATAAATACTCCTTTTGTAGATTTTTATTCTACTTTTTATTAGTCCTTCTGTTTTCACAGAAAGGGTAATCAATATTATGTAGGATTATTATTATTTTACTTTACATTTTTCATCGACGAGTCCCAACGCCCGCGCGAATACTGCAAGCACAATCCAGTAATTCATTCTTTAATATCGCTTCACCAGAAACAACTTCATCATCATCTTTTAGACTAATTCCCTTCACACCCATTGTAGCGCGACCAGTAGAATTTACACACTCTGCGCTAAAATACAAGATACGTTTTTGAGAAGTAATACAATAGTTTAGTACAGATTCATCACCTGTTAGAATTACAGAAACTACTTCATCATCGTCCTTTAGTTTGATTGCCGTTGTTTTCTTACTGTGCATATTATATTCGGTAACTAACGATTTCTTTACCATTCCTTTCTTAGTAAAAAATACAAGATATTTGGAACTTATAATCGTGTTCGGTTCCATAATAGTTACTACATCTTCGTCAATCGGATAATTCTTTCCAAGTTCTTTATCTTGTAAACTTATTTTACCACATTTTCCATCTTTTGTAAAGTAATACAAATTGCCAAAATTTGTAGCTTCAAATTGGTTTAGAATGTCAGCTTTGGGGAATCGACTTGTACTTTTCGCGCGAATAGCTAATTCACCAGTAGAAAGCTGATAGATATATAGAGGAATTTCTTGTACTGATTCTTTTTCCATTTCCTCAACTTCATTGATTATTTTTGTGCGACGAGCATCACCAAATTCATCAGCTACTTTCTGGAACACTTTGATTAGTTCAGAGTTGAACTTTTCCTTGTTAGTTAGAATTTCATTGATAGAGTTTTGAGATTTTTGATTAGATTTTAGTTCATCTTCAATCTTAATACCTTCCAATCTAATCAGTCTTTGTAGCTTCATATCAAGAATAGCTTTTACTTGAGTTTGAGTAAAGCCAAAACGCGCAATTAGTTTGGTTGTTGCATCAGCAGAATTAGAAGATGAACGAATAATACTTACTACTTCATCAATGTTAGCAATGGTCAGGAGTAAACCATTTAGAATCTCTTCGCGAGCTTTAAGAACATTGATGTCATATTCATATTCCTTGCGGAAGCAAGAAGCAGCATGAGCGAGATATTCTTCTAACGCACGCCTAAAACTAAATATTTCTGGATATCTTCCTTCTCTCAACATTACCATATTGATAGTGAAATGATTCTCCAAAGAAGTATCTTTACACAACTTCTTTATCATTTTCTGAGGATTGACGCCCTTAGAAAGAATAATAGAATAATGCGGGACTAAGCCTGAAGTGTCATCAATTTTTTCCACACCGTAATTCTCATCTTCGTCCACTAACTCTTTAATCTGTTCCGTTATAGTAGAAGTATAAACACCATACGGCATTTCTGTTACTTCAATAGAATTAGTAGATGGCTGATAAGCCATAGTCGCACGTAAACGACAGGCTTTCCCTTTGCCTTGCTTTAGAGACTCGATTACTTCGTCTCGGTTCAACAGAGTCGCGCCAGTGGCAAAATCAGGAAGGCAAATGATTTCTTCGTCAGGTACTCCTGGATTTTGAATCAACTTGATAATGCTATTATTTACTTCTTTGATATTGAACTGAGGCACGCTGCTACTCAGCGATACGCCAATACCTGTTGTACCATTAACAATATTATAGAAACCAATGGATGGCATTACCGTAGGAAAAAATGTAGTATCATCAAAGTTGGGATTCCATTTGTCGATAGTGCCTTTTTCAAGCCCATCATAGATATAAGAAGCTGTTTTACTTAGTCGAAGCTCAGTATAACGAGAAGCTGCTTCATCACCTGTTGTAATAATAGTACCCATGTTGCCTTGACTTTCCTCCAATGGATATCTCATTGCAAAAGGTTTAGCCATGCGACAATAAGTACCGTAACAAGACGCATCACCGTGAGTATAGAAATTGCCTAGGCAGTCACCTACTACTCGTGCAGACTTTACAAATGGTTTGTTATAAACATTTTTTGTAACTTTTAACTGCGAATAAATCAACATTCGCGCTGCAGGCTTGAGCATATCTCGAACATCACAAATGGCTCTATCCAGAATAACGGTTCCTGCATAACGAGTAAAGCCATCTTTGATAGTTTGAGTAAGATTTACTTTATTAACCATATACAAACTCTCCAAAATCAATATTGTTAGTTACAAATTCTTTTCGTGGTTTTACGTCGTCACCCATTAGCTGTTCAAGAGTTTCAATAGATTCTTCATCAGAAATTAGTTGCTCTAAATGTTGCCATTGTGAATTGAACATACTATCCTTCAGATCACGCTCAGCGAGTTGTCCCAAACCTTTTACGCGTGTGATAACTCCTCCGTTTTCTTTACGATTACGGAACTCTTCTTCTGTATAATAATACTCCCTTTTTTCATTTTTGTCAACAATATAAAGTGGAGATTTTAGCCAATAAAGTCGTCCTTCTTGGATAAATTGTGGACAAAGCACTTGTAATGCAACCATAAGTAAAAGTCCAATATTTGCTCCATCAGCATCCGCATCACTCGCAATGGCCAACTTACCATAACGCAACTTAGATGGATTATACGTTTTACCATAAACAATACCTAAAGCCTGTAATAGAATTTTGATTTCTTCATTAGCTAATACATCCTCAATAGAGTTAGTATAGCAATTTATTCCCTTGCCTCTCATAAGAAAGATACCATATTTGCTTGGGTCTCGTCCAATAGACATAGAGCCGCCGGCACTCAGGCCTTCTACAGCAAGCAGAATGCTGTCCTGCCCTAGCTTTTTTGCATCACGTAGCTTATTTGTACTAACAATTTTCTTTTTAGTCGCGGCTACTGCTTCTTTTTCATGATTGAGAATAGCATCCCTCGCCCTCTCCGCGGCACGTTCTGCTTTTGTTACTTTATCCATTAGAGCTACAATACTAGTAAATTCTTTTGGATAATTAGATTGCATTTTCTTTAGCCCCTCAGTAAAAGCCTTAGAAGCTAAAGTACGTAGATTAGCATTATTAATTTTCGTTTTAGTTTGATTAGCAAAGCTTGGATTAGTTACCTTACAGTTGATGACATAGAATAAATTTTCTCTAATTTTGTCGCCATCATAATCACCATTAGAAAGAGAATTGAAGGTCTTTGTAATTGCTGTCTTCGCACCAGTGATAGGAGCACCGCCCTCTGGACAACGAAGACCATTTACAAATACATAGCTTCTTTCTTTTTTGCACCCCCACTGAAAGGCAATTTCTACTGTATCTTGACCATCAGTAATATTAGGAATATAAATAATATGTTGATGTAATGGTTTCTCTACATTATCTTTTACAAAATCTGCAATACCACTTTTAGCACAATAAGTTTCTTTAGTACCAGTATTCTTATTTTCAATTATAAAAGTAAGTCCTGGATAAAGATAAGAAATGTCCTTGATTTCTTGGCAAATTCTGTTATAAGAGTAACCAATATCCCCTTCAGAAAAAACTTCCTTATCAGGAATAAAGCAAACTAGAGTACCATGTTTTTTCTTATCAGCCTTTTCTTCCTTATAAGAAATATTATTGCCTTTTTCAAAAATAGCAGTCGCACGCTTGCCATCACGAGTACTGACAACAGTAAATTTTTCAGATGAAAGACATACACAGCCGCCACCACATCCGTTAAGGCCGCTTGCGTTCTTATAACTATCATGATTAAACTTACCGCCCGTATGAGCTTTGGTATAAATGTCAACTAAGACGTTTGTACCATCTCCTTTTACAAGAAAAGGAACGCCACGCCCAAAGTCTTCAACAGAAATTTCATTAGTCTTTTCATCTACTGTGATAATAATTTTATCACCATAGCCTGCGAGTGCTTCATCTGTACTGTTGTTAATAATTTCTTTGAGAGCTTGATAAGTACCTTCAATATCATTGCTACCAAGATACATGTTGATACGACGACGGACTCCATCACGAAAGCTCAAGCTCTCAATAGAATTAGCATCATAGCTCATCTCGATTCCCTGCCTCTACTACAATCTGCCAGCCATAAGGAAGATATTGACAACTAATATAAGGCTTGCGACCTGAAATACTCAATATTCTATCAGCTACGATTTCCATAATGACATCAATCTCATAAATATCCTGATCATCTCTCCATCCGTTTTTATGATCATAGGGTAGTCCATAACAAAAAGTTTCTTTCTTAGAGCAATTATCTTGTATATATTGTACAATTTTTCCAGCATAATAAGAATTGATATCACAATAATACATTAGTCATTCTCCTCCTTAATTGGCTTCCAACAAAATACTTCATAATTATAATTTTCTTCCTTCTGTACAGGATACCAAGCTACACCATCATAAATATACCCGTCTACTTTATATTCTGGCATTTCAATTTCTTTATTACAAATAAAGTAAGTAGGAAAAGTAGAATTTAGTAGCTTAGGCGTGACAGTATCGTATACTTTCTTTAATAGTTCAAGTTCAGTCTTATCTTTTGCAAAACGTAGTTCTGTAACGCTAATATGACGCTTGTGTCCATACCCAATCGGCATTTCCCGCTGTGCATCTTCAAGAGAATAAAAGGTCATAACATCATTCCTTTCTTATCTTTATATTTTATTATATCATATAAAAAGAAAAAAGTCAAGTATTACACTTGACTTTCTGCGGCTTAACCAAAAATTTTCTCCCAGGTACAATCCTCGATAGGAATATCATCTCTAAATCCAATTAGCTTAGGATGACGAATACTAAAATCATCTGTGCTCTCCATTCCCGTAATACGAAGTGGATGACCAATCCACTCATTAGGATTATCACGCATACTGAATTTAATTTCATCAGGAATACCAGCTAAATCACAAATCTTCACCAATTTATTATCTTTATAAGCTCCGCAAGCAATACTTCCTGGCGTGCCATAGAAGTAATTTTTAGTAACTGGTTCCAGGCAGGAATTTCCCGTAATATAGCTATGATAAAGATTCTCATTATATTTAGTCCCATACTTAGTATCTTCCCAATATGTCCAATTTTCTACATCTTTTCCTGTATAATTACGGGTAGGAGGATTCAATCCCATACACACAACATCAATATCTTGTGTGAGTTCTTTCTTTAACTTCATACTTTTTCGCGCTGGACGTTTGCCTGGCTCAGGCTTACCATCTTTACGCTGTAAGACTACGCCTTCGCCGCCACGAACTAGTACATCAGCTAACAGCTTGTTTGCATTTTTAGCTTCATAATAGCGTGCCATTTCAATAATGGAAGAATAAGAGTCAATACCACGTGACTTTAGCCAAGCATAAAGTTTTTCAATGCGTTGTTCCATATAAGTATCCATAAGAGAATAATTATCAATCATCCATGCATCAAAGATGTAGAAACGTAACGGATTATCTTTTTGTCGTTCAACGGCTTTCTTAGGTAGACAACGTAGAATAGAGCCAACATCATGGTCACAGCCGCCAGGATAATAAAGCTCCCCAATTACAAAGCAGTCTCCTTCACCCATAAGTTTGTGCATGTATTCAACTACTAGCGGGACTTTAGCTTTGATGTCAGTATATGTGCCAGTCACCTTACTGATACCACGGGTTTGAATTTGAACTTCTCCATCCTGTTGAATATAAACCGCCCAATTACCATCTTTCTTTTCAGAGCAAATATAATTACCGCTACTAATAAGAGTTTGAGATAACTGTTTGATTTTCTGCCGGTCGTAGCTTACTGGCGGCGCCCAATACTTTTCACGTTCAATGTTAAATAGATTCATCAGTAGACTCCTTTCTAATGCGATTGATTAGTTTGAAAATATCATACATTGGCTCTGCGGCGGAACAGTCAACATCCCCATTACAAGTAGCCGAAGTATAATTATAAATAATTTCATACCAACCTCTATAATTATCAAGTTCTGTTTCGCTACTGTGCTTCTGCTGTTCGTTTGTTAGATGATTGACGTAAGATTTGATAACAGCCATAGCTCTATAACAATCATCTTCAAAAGAATCAACGTCTATCACGAAGCGCTCAATCCTTACAGGATACACTTCCGTGAACCGCATCCTTAAAGTAAGCAGTTCCCGCTCAAATCGAACGTCAGTAACGATAAACCATTTATATTCACTACTCATAAATTTGATAAGATCACAAGTAATGTTAGTCCAAATATCTGGATTATTCTTTTCACGCAGCTCTGTGCCCACTTTTTGTAATAAACTGCGGCCAGCTTCATCCTTCTCACCATTCCAACCAAAATAAGTTTTAGCTGTATGTTTTAGAACATCAGCAAAAGCAATTAGGCATACTTTTTCATTGAAAGAACATTCAATATAGTTTTTCAATAAGTTAGCATAAAAGTTTTTTCCACTTTCAGCTTTTCCACTAAGTGCTATGATTTTCATTTATAGCTCCTTTACTGTGTATATTTTACAAAACCAACGAGGAATAGAACTAGAAATAATCATTTTGTCTTTTGCAATACATTCCTCTATAACAGTTTCTTCTATTCCAACTCGTCTTGCTTTATAATATTTACAATAACTACATTTAGGATGTTTTTTTCGCCAATCATGTACCTCTTTATCCATTTTCAATATCCTTTCTCATAATATCGTTCATACAATCATAAGCAAAACTCAATTCTTCACCTTCATATACAGTTTGAAGAATATCAACAAGATTTTCAGCAGCTTTGAAGGCAGAAATATCTTCATTTCTATACCTTACGTTCATATCATACCACAATTTTACCTTTTTGGCAATCTGTTGTTGTCTTTCTTTTTTCATTTTTATTACTCCTTTTCGCGCTATTAGTTTGTAAAAACTTTATAAGCAAATAAGTAAATAACAGTAATTATTTTATTTACCTTACTTTTATTATTTACTTGCTACTTACT
>OHOJ01000403.1_pt1 | contig 15466 bp, 16 predicted proteins | sample 1569791 | NCBI WGS metagenome assembly OHOJ01 (sample SAMEA3879542, study PRJEB24766) | human gut metagenome | biome: human-associated habitat; feature: feces | place: USA | collected 1985/1987
TCATAACAGTTTGACCTGCAAGCGATCCATCAAACTGCAATGTTCCATTTTCATAATCAATAGATAAAGGTTTTATTTTCTTTTGTAAAAGTTTATTCTCATAAATAAAGCAAAAAATAGGATAATCTTTATGTTCTAGTGGAATATGATTTAGTAATGTTGCTATTCCTTTATCATTAATCTCTATTTTCTCTGAGACACTCATTGGTAGAATATCAGGTCGCTTATCCATAATTTTTGCATTTGTTAGTAATGCAAAACCGATATCACTAAGCACGCCCATGCTCATACGAAAATTGACTTCCTTTCTATCTTCCCAAATTACTAGCGCGTCATTGTTTCTACCACCACGCGCTGTAACAGGTACAACTGTTTCAGATACATTAGCAATCTGTATGTGGTCAAAATATGTTACCGGCTCTCCTTTATCCACTTGTTTACTGCCAATAAACATACGTTCAGCAGCACGAAGTTTTACTTGATAAAGTTCCTTCATACCAAAATACTGGTCAGTCATATTTCATCACCTTTCTCCTTTTATCGCAAGATAATAAAAAAGAGGGGCGTATTTCTACGCCCCTTCTCTTAGTAAGCATCACCAAGATCGTACTTGATGAACTTTATCATATTACCATCGTCGTCACGTAGGACACGTAGGTTAAGGTCAAATACCGCTGGATCACCTTCAGCCTCCATCGTAAAGGTGACTTCAGAGCCAACCTTTGCGCGATTGATTACAAACTGATAGGGAGAATCTTTACCATTACGGTTACGAACTAGAGTATCACCATACACACGGTAAGTGCCTGGGAAGTTCGCGGCAGAAATAGTAATTTCATATGCAATGTTATCGGTGGCGCCATCAGCTTCCACATCATAGAAGAAGCGGATACGATCACCTTCTGCAGCTCCAACAAGTGCGGTTAGTGCCACAGTAGCAGACCCATCTGCAACCTGGCCACGCTTGCCAGTAGTAATGTCAATCCACTTGACAGCGCCAACAGGAGTATGCTTTAGAGTCATAGATTCTGCGCCAACGACTTCCTCGTTGTAACGAACCTTGACCTTATCGCTAGAACTAGCATTCTTTACAGCCGCACCAGTCATAACAGCTAGAGACTGCATAGTGAATAGCGCATCCTGTAAAGTAAGATTGATTTCCTTGTTGAAGTCCCAAATGATTAATGATGGGTTACCCCAACCGCCCTTAGCCTCGGTTTGGTCGGCAGTAACTTCAGTTGTAGACACCTTTAGAGTATCCAGATACATTACAATGTCGCCAGCTTTGACATCAAGGCGCTTATTATCTTCTAGAGCTTCAAACTGAACGTTGGCGACTTCCTTCAGACCGAACTGTTCAAAAATATTCTGAGCCATGAGATAAACCTCCTATTATTTTTCTTCTTGGATTGGACGAACCCAATATTTCATTTTATTTTTAGGAACCTTAGCGCCTGCAAGAGCAGAACGTAGGTTCGTATTATAATCCTCTTCATATCCCATACGGATAAATTGGTCAAGAAAAGAATAGTATTTCATATCAAGAACTTTTTCTAAATCCTGATAACGCAAAGCTAAGCATGATACCATTGTAGGTATATCAATAACATCATCTTTATTGATTCGCGCCAGTACTTCTTTTCTTTTTTCAAACTTTTGGAGTATTTCTTTCACCTTTGCATTTTCGCTGTCTTCCAACTCATATTCCCCTTTTCGAGTCATAGCCCGAACAATACGTTGAAATTCTGGAAAATTATCTTTTGTAAGTAAATTTTCACGTAAGCGTGGTTTACCTATTTGGATAGCAAAAATTTCTGGTAAAATAATTATGTCTTCTTTAGTAAAGAAAGAAAATGCAGAAATGATTTTAGCTTTATATTCCTCATTTTTCGCGCAAAAAATTATCATTAGTTCAAAATTAGAAATATCTATTTTATCCATTTTCTGTATTTGCTTCAAATCCCCAATAATAGAGAAAAGATTTTCTTGATATTGAGTAGAATTAGCTAGAATTTGTCGCATTGATGGCGGATAAATTGTACAAATATTAGGCAATACTATTGGTGTGCCCGCAAGTAAAGTACCATTATCAAATTCAGCCTTAGTTGAACTCATGAACACTATACTCTAAATTATATCCGCCTAGTTGCGGCGAAATAATAAGTTCTTCTCCATTAGAGAATTTCAAATTACCAATTCCCGCTAATTTTTCCTCATTGAACATTTTATCTATTTCTTCCATTATAAGATAAGGACGTAAAGAATTTTCTTCCAAAAGCCATTCGTCAAATGGGCATATGATATTGAAACGTACAGTGGTAACTTTGAAATCTTTATTATTGTCGTCAATAACAAAATTATCAAATAAGACAATAATAAAATTTTCCTTTTCAAGTATATCATCAGAAATTTTAGGCACAACTAAAATGTTTTTATGTAAAAGATCAATCCCTTTTACATCTGGTTTTTCTTCTGAAAAAGGTGTAGTATCTGTATAATGCAATAAGCGACAAAGTCTCTGATTGCGGGACAAACGTTTCGCAATTTCAAAAATGTTTTCTCCCATTACATTAAATCTTCGTTGACTCATACCATCACCTCGACCATAGCGAACGTACTGTTATTTGCTTAGTAAAGACACTTTCATTAGATGTTACCGACAAGATGAATGTACCAAGTTTATTCTTTTCGTTCGCAGTTATAAACAAATCAGTACCATTTTCTATGTGGCCCGTTGCCAAAGTGTCATCATCTATTGCAAAACTGGTAATTGGTAAATATTCATTAATATTAGTTGTTTTGATAATTCGATATACTTGAGTATCGGTAGTCTTAATTGAACTATCTCCTACTAAAGCATAAGTAGTTATTGTTTCATTCTCAGTTACCACTACGTTGATTTTCTTCCTAACTCGCGGCTGGTCAATTAGGAAAATTGTAAGAGTAGTAGAGCCAGTAATATATGGAATGACCATGGGGTCGCCGCCATCATACAAAACTTCTGCTATCATTTGGTCTTCGACTTTGAAGCCTAACTTTTTATTTTCTATTAGCTTATCACCTTTATAAACTAATGGTGCAAGACTATAAGCTGTATTAAGTGCAATAGTGATATCATCACATTCAATATGGTAAAGACCAAGATTCTTGATATTAGCAAGTTCTTGCTCTTTATCGTCATCAAGACGATCATATGTGTCCTCAACAAGCGAATAATAATTCAAGCCTGCGCAACTAGTTTTGTCATATTCTGTAACAAACCAAGCACGATCATCTATAATAAATTTTTGACCAAGAATAATACTATCTTGAGCAGGAGTAAGAAGCTCTATATATTGATTGTTTTCAGCGGTAATAAGCTTATTCCATGTTCTAAAGTTCTGTTTTACTTGACTATCTTTACTACTAAGCACATAAGCCCAAGTTTTATGCTCAACACCATAGTCATCAATCCACTTGAGAAGATGATTACAACGCGTCATAAAGCAAGAATTATATGTCTGATTTGGTTGAAGCTCTTTTTGATAAACCAGCCAACAAGCATCTTTCCATTTCACCAATGAACCAGGTTCTATTGGAGTAGTAAGAGTAGTAAGTATTTCTTTAGTTAATTTATATTGGTCTTGTTTATTAGAAGCAATAGACGCCATAAAAGGTGTGCCATTTATCAATACTTCTTCTGCACTAGGAGATTCGCGCAGAAATTTCTCAAAATTAGCAATACCGTAGTTATATTCTTTTTCTTTATGGGTAGCGCCATGTTTCTTGACACGGGCAAGATATACATCATAATAATTCAATATATCTGTCATAAAGCACCAACCAAATTCATGCATTCAAATATAGTGCGGCGAAAATATGAATAAGAAAGATAGCGTAAACTTTGCAGCTTACCTAATAGTGCCCAATAATTGATACTATCTAATTCTCTTTGATAGCCTAGCAATTCAATTATAATTGTGTCGAGAAAACGTTCCCACTGACCTTCTTTTTCTTTTTCACAAAGCAAACCATAAAGTCTATTCTTGATTTTTAGCTTATACGAGTCAAATGTTTCAGTGCATAGTTCTGCCATGACATTTTCCCGCAAATTGAGTGTAATCAAAAGGCTTACCCATATTGGAACGACTATACGTTGCCGCAGTTTTGATACACTCTAATTGGCATTGCTCTGATAGTTTTATTAGTTTATCTAAATGATTAGCTTGAGAAAAGTCTTTATTAGAATATAACATTTTTATTTCTTCCCAAGAAGCAACACAACGCTTTACCCACTCATGTTTCATATAAGTGGCTAAGACTTGAATTTCTGCAAGTCCAATCTCCTCAATAAAGCAGCTGTTATCTGCATCAAAAGCAAGACTTATTCTTGGGAAACGAAAACGGAAAATTGCCATTTTCAAAAATTCAAACCAGTCTCGCTGTGCTATCCACATATCATCGGGGACAATCCAATCATCTGAATTTACCCGCGCGAGAAAGGCATCATAAACAGCTTGAAATGGGGTTCCCATAAGCTCACCCCTTAGTTTTCTTCAACGTTGGTTAGACTTAGCGCCGCAAGTAGGTCGTAGTCAAAAAACTTCTTGCACCAGGATACAATAGTATTGTCATATGTGTGAGAACTTACAAGATAATTGATAATATCATCTTGCTCACCTTTGTTGGCATTCTTGAAGAGAAGATAGATCTTACTTTTATCGCCAGACTTGAAAATATCTTCAATACTATCAGTCGTATCAGATAGCGCACTTTCTGGTTCAGTCAGACCTAAATCATCACTGTCGTTACGTGCGGTGCAAATTAGATAGCCAAGTTCAAACATTTTACGAATGCCATAATCGCAAATGCTTTCCTGAATTTCATCATAAGGAACACGTAGCTTCATATTAGGAAGCAGCTCCCTACGTACACGAAGCGCTGGAATTGAATATACCAAGCTGCCACGCGTCTTATTCTGAATTTCTACTAAACGAGTATCGCTCATAGTAACCTCCTTTTATCTCCAAAAAGAAAAAGGGAGAGGGAGTACCTCTCCCTATATATTAACCTAGATTGTCCCAGCCTTCCGCAACAATACCAGTATTTTCGTAGATGCCCCAATAGTTAAGAGGAGTAATCATACCAACACCAACCTTAGTGTAGGTCTGAATTTCCATAGAACGATCGCCCTTATTCTTGTAGTCATCAACGATAGTGTTGCCTTCAAAGGCAATCTTCACTAGCTTTTCCTTACCTGCAGGTAGCACATACGCAACCTTTGGATTGACAACAAACTTAGTGTTGGTTTCATCTTCAAAGCTCTGTGGTAGTACGACTACTGGATAACCACGGAAGCGACCAATGTAACCAATCTCACGAATTTCGTCCAAATCCTTAGTTGGAATGTTTGGAGTAGCGTTAGTGAAAGAAATCTGATTGCTCATTTCGGCAGCAAACTGTGGCGCGCAAAGGATAACAGGAGAGCCATAGGCACTTACAGTATTGCAAAGCTGAACCATTGCGGTAGCATCAAAGGCACTAACGGTCTTCTTATTCGCGGCAGGACGGCCAGTGTTATTCCAAGAAGCAAGTAGACACTTCTGAACTTCCTCATAGAGGATATCGCTCATACGCTCGACAACGATATCATATAGTTCAGCTAGAGTCTCTAGGCCATCGAGATAACGCTCGAAGTCAATAGCGACAGCCGCGCCATATGCGCTAATGTCGATTGTAAAGTCAGTGCTATCAAGACGGAAGGTCTCATAAGTACCAGCTGGGCCGACCTTAGTTACAAACTGCTTCGCACGAGACTTACCAAGACGGCGCTTGAATACTGGCTTAGTGCCCTGAGCAAAACGCTGTACTTCAGCAAACATACCGAAAACAGAAATAATCTTATTGGGTAGGATATCGTCAACCTGAGTCTGAATTAGCTCATAAATATCATACTTATTGCGGCGGAACATATTGTAATCGCCAGCAAGCTTACGGAACTCTTCGCGAAGAGCGCCTTCAACATCTTCAACTGTGCCTTCAAAATTCGCAGGAACGCGATTATGAATAGCGCAATCAGCTAGATCATATAGAACCTTATTCATAATTACACCTCCCACAAATTAGCAAGCAGCAAAGGAAACTTTGATGCCTGGTTCGCCATTTGGCATTGTATAGAACTTAATTACCTTGGCAACAGTAGTACCAGCAGCAGCCTTAGCAAGCTTTGGCGCAGCCTGGCCTGGCTCAATTACTAGATATAGAGGAGTAGTACCAATCGCCTTTAGAGCGGTAATAACAGTCTCATCATCAGCAAAATCAGTAGTGTCATAGCAGAAGCAGTTGGTGGTATAACGGTCTTGAACCTCTGGCATACCAATACGAGGATACCAAGTATTTGGCTTTAGTGCCCACTGATTCATACCGCTAACATAAGGATTATATTCCTTTTCGTTTAGATACATAACACCAACATGCTCGGTCGCGGCTTCTGCTGGACGTGCAACACCCTTTACATCATCATAAACAAGCCACATACCATTCTCACAAGGCTTGTCATCGGTAAAGTCAGCACTTAGTGGAAGCTGCGCAAAAACGCGAGCTGTCTCAGGCCAGCTGACATGGTTTAGCTCAATAGTAGCATACTTTTCAGTCTTAAAACGCTGAATAGCCATTAGTTATTCCCCCTTCTTTTTCTTATACTCATTCAAAATTCTGAGAGTTGGGTTGCTTTCGTCCTCTTCCAAAGAGGGAACCCTACCATGAGACGGCTTGTTCTTACGAGCGAAGTTGATAGCAAGCTTACTCTCAATCTGCTCCAAAGAGAAAGCGTCTTTATTTTCTTTTACTTCTTCAAGTACATCAGCATCGACAAGCTCAGAATACTCATCAATAACAGATTCCTTTTGAGCCGCGATAGCTTCATTTTCCTTAGCTTCGTATTCTGCAATACGAACTTCATAAGCAGCAATCTTATCATTTAGTGCTTGAATCTGAGAAGGATAATCGCTATTAGTGAACTCATCAATCTTAGTATTAGCCGCAGCAAGATCAGCAGTTAGCTGTTCATTAGCCGCAGATATTTCATTATACTTTGCCAAAGCACTTACAACAGAATGATTCTCTCCACCAATCGCGGCGAAAGCATCAAAAGCTTCCTTGTCTTCTTCATTGAAAAGAACGACGTTCATTTCTGCCTCTTTGCCAAGTACAACGGCATTTTCATCAAGAGAATAGTTCACGCTCTTATAACTGCCACCAACAATGCTGCCAAACTCAACATGGTCATCGGTAACATTGATTAGTGCATAATCAACAATACGCTCGCCATTCTCGTCTACGTTCTTATTCACAGCATCGAAAAGAGCTTGAATCTTATTATCTTGAGGTAAGTTTACTTTGTATCCCATTTCTTCTATACCTCCTTTATTCTCAGCAACTAGCTGAGAAAAATTATTTTGAATTTCTTCTTTCATATGAGAAAGTATCGTTTCGATATTATTTTTACCATCCTGTGCTTCATAGAAGCAAGCTTCATCGAAACAAGGCCGCACATTATCCCCTAGCACGCAAAGGCCATAGACAGAGCAACTATTATAAACATAGTATGTCTCTCCATCAACTTCGCGCCAATCACCTGTAATAGTGCGAGGATTTAGTTCCATTGATTGACCTTTGGAAGGAATAATCTTGGCTTCATCATAGCGACTTGTCCAAAGAACAGCATCGAAGCAAGCATATTCATATTCCTTACCATCAGCTTCTGTTCGCTTTTCCCAAGCAAAATGAGCATTTTCTGGCGGCACAAAGCCATACGCGCGAGTATCGTTGATTGTAAGATGGCTGCTGAAATCTTTATCTTCTGCTACGAAGCGGCCAATGATAGGAGAACCGGGTAATTCCTCTACCATTTTATTGGCTACTTCATCTGTAAAGTAACTACCATTTGCATTACCATACTTACGAAATACGCTAACGCGCGTTTTGCTCATATTTGGGTTTAGCTCATATGGAACCAGTTTATCTGTTATTTGAATATCAAAACTAACTGGAATTTGATTAGCCATCGGGCCTACCCCCTTATATTACATTGCGTCTCTATTAGAAATCGTTTTATCACTTTTTTTGCTGTCCCGCAGTTCGGGGCGCCCTGGTTCATTATTACTGTCTTTATTATTGGTATTTATTTTACCTTTTTCCGCGGAATTTTCAGAATTTCCTAAAGTATGAGAAGATTGTAATGGAACCATTTTTGTATCCAAGTCAAGTAGATCATTTTCGAGGTAAATAATGTCACTAATTTCAGATTGCTTGATTCCTTGCGCAACAGCAGTAAAGATTTTAGAATAACCATACTGCGCGCCCTTTAAGTATAAATCCATCATATCCGCGCGATTATGAACAGTAGTAGGCAAAAGAGTAACACTAATTTGGATTTTCGCGTCACCAAATTTATCATTGAGAAGGAAACGTAACCAATTAGTGTACTTCTCACAGAAGCCATACATCATGCTAGTATCCTTATCTACTGAATAAGTTAAAGCAGTATTGCCTTGAGCATTAAATAGCTGTGCTGAAATACCTAAACTAGCATATAGATTTTCTTCAAATTTTTCAGTCTTATTAGTTTGAGCTTGAGAAGAAGAAGATTGAGTATCTTCTAACTTCATATCACCAAAACCTGTAATAACATCTAATTCATCATTGCCTGATAACATATTAACCATGCCTTCGTGGATTACAGCAGTTTCTTCAATAGAGAAAACCGGTTCATTGGTTTTGCTATCAATAGGCATTTTATTGATTAGAATCTTACGGAGTTCCTGCTGGTCACGCTTTGCTTCACGAATATTACTTTCATCTAAACGAAGAACTTGCGGAATAGCAGTAGCAAATAGTGGGATGAAGTCGCCAAAATAAAATACAACACCTAAAGTATCGGGTACTAAATACCAGCTGTCTATCGTAATATTAGTCGCGTGCTTATTATGATAGCGATTGTATTGTCTTACTACTTCTGGCGGGAAAAGTGTTAGCATGTTTTCGCGACGACTTTGGTCTTTAATAGAATCAAAATAGCAAAGATTAAACTCTAATAAATCAATACCTTGTGAGTTTTTGTAGCGGCTTCGGCAATATTCAGAAGGCAGTTGTTGGAATACGCATCCATCATCATACTGACGGAAGAAACCATAATATACACCATTCTCCAACACTTTAAGCGTAATTTCATGGAAAGCTTTTGATAAGTCTAACTTATCCATAAACTTTAGTATATTATCATAACGAGTTTGAATTTTATTCTTCGCAATCTTCCCTATACGACGCGGTACTACTACAAAATCAAAAAGCAAAAGATTAGCATAGTATAGCAATGTCCGTTTGTAAATGCCACTATAACGATAATAAAATTTACTTAGTTCGCGTAAGTCTTCTGGTGAACCATAAGTAAGAGTAGAAATAACTTCCTTCATATTGTAATAGTGACAACTTACAGGATCGGAAGAAGTAGGATAAACTGTGTAAGCATTATCTCTAGTACCTACACGTTTATTACTCATACTATCTATTTGAGATTTAAAATTGGCAAACTTTTGTGCAGCTTGCCGTTCTTCCTCTGTCATTAACATTACCTCCCCTTAGTAAAGAATAAATACTTGCTCATATCTCTATTACGGCGGCGCTGACGATAGTATTTATCTTCATATTCTTTTATGCGCCATAGATTATATTCAAAGCTTGAGAAACGGTCTTTTAGTATACGAGAACTAATACGTTCTACTTCTAAATTCGAGACCGTGTTTTTGATTTTTAGATTGCTAATTTCATCAAATAGACGACTAGTCATTTCATATGGAAGTAAGAACTCAACACGTTTCTGTGGCGTCATGCGTTGACCTTTCACAGTCTCCATTAGCTTACCGCGCGCGTCACGTTCATGGGCGAGGAATCTTACGTGGCCGCCAGTAACTTGAGTATAGAAATTACTATGAATTTGTGTATTAAGAGTTGCATTGGCTTTTAGCGCGTATACTACTCGTTCCCAGCTTGGATCTTGATTGGGGTAGTTTTCATCGTTGATTATACCTAGTGGTTCTAACATTTCGCCAGTTTCAGGATCTATTTGAGTATCCATCATATAATCAGTCAAGCCAGAACCAATACCGTTTGTGTCTATACAAATCTCACGGAAATGAAAAGCTTTATGCAGTTTTTTGATTTTTATGGCCTGGTCAATAAATTTATCTCCATTGATAACAACAACATTTACCAAGCGTTTTTGGAAATAAGTTTCTTTTGGCACATTCTTTACTATTGTAATAACAGTATTACAACTAAATCTGCCAACGTCAACCGCGCACATGTACCATGCGCCGCCAGCAACACTACGGGCACTGGCTTGACGTTCGGCACGCAAAATGGTACGATATTTTTGAAGTTTGTCGCTATTTATCCAGCTATCAGAGCTTGACCCACTCCATATTGATAAGTATTCTCTACCAAAAGAATCAGCATTATAACTTGAAGATAGTTTTAAGTCTTCAATATAGCCACCGTCTAGTAATCCAGCCGCCGCGGGAACTCGATAATCGCCGCCAGCAATATACGCTGTGTTAGGAGAAAGAACTGACATTACAGTAAAGTCAATTAGTTTTTCATAGGCATAGCAGGCTTTCGGGCCGGCGGAGGTAATCCATGTTTGGGATTGTGTATTCTCACCTGGTGTAATGCGACCGAGAATATCTCTGCGCGACACGTTAAGAGTGGGAAGTACACGTTCATTAACTTCTGTGCCATCAAGAAGCGCCGCTTCTTCCAAAACGCCCCCCGTTCTACGTATCATTTTTGTTATTATCTTATAGCTTTTTATCTATAACTCTGAGGGTTTCCCCTATTTTCATCGGCTTTCGCCCAGTTTAGACTATCTTTTCATCCACAAAAAGTGGAGACGGAGACTCGTGGAAGGATTATATTCTTTTTATCAAAAGGTTCACCTTCTAGTCGTTGCGCGTGTAATAGTTTTTACACTATTACTTCCGCTCTGATTAGCATATCATAAAATGACTTAGCGTTCCAGATTTTTTCTCCGTTTTCTAAATAAACATTACTGCTTATTCGTGGCATACGCATTTTCTATAAATTCTTTGTAATAATCTTTATATCTTCTACCCGCGCAAACATGCCCTATCAATCGAGGGTCTTCGCCTAATTCTTTACCAACACTTACTCTAGTTCTTTTCTTATTCAATACTTGGTCTAAGATATAAAACACTTGATTCTTAGTAAAATGACATACTCCATTTTTTTTACTTTTTGTATAAGTTTGATGAAACAATTCAAAATCAAATTGCTGATTCATCTCAATGTAATATTGTTTTCTTGCCTCTAATGATAAAGAATCATAGTATGTTTTATAATCTTTATAAGTATTGCCGGCTAAAAGATTCCGAAATGGTGATTCACTGCCTAATCCCACACAGGAACAAATTTCTGTACCATAATAACTAGAAAATTCGTTCATGGCTAATAAGCCGCAACAATCTCTTTTAGTCAGCCAAGCATTAGAAAAAAATTGTAAGTCTATTTGAAAATATTCTCTTGATTGTTGTACCCACCATTGTTTTTCTTCTTCTGGTAAGTTTTCAAATTTATCTCTCAAAGGGAGAAAAGTCAATCCAGAAAATAATTTTTGAATAGAATCAGAATGACTACCACATACTTTAGCCAGTATCAATAAATTATGATTGCCATTATCATATTGTTGTGCAAAAAGCATCATAATTTGGTCTTCTGTCAAAAAATTGATATTAGATTGGGAACCTAATTGACCGCCAGTATCAATATTATATCCATTTTTCACCGAATCGTATTGATTGATTTCTTTTATCTCTATTTGTCCCAATTCAAAACGAGATTCTACTTCATATTGCTGAATAGTATAATAAAAATCTGCCCGGCCATATAAATTATAATCTTCTTGCAGTTTTTTATTAACATGATGACCTTTTGCTAATGTATGAAAATGTTTATATAATCGTTGGTCAATATTAGTAGTCATACCTATGTAGTGCTTTTGGGTAGTTTTATTTATAATATGATAAATATATCCTGTCATATCTATCCCTCCTTACAATATTATTGTAATAAAGAAATGTAATGACTTCATATAATCAAACTAGAATTTATAGAAAATTTTTATTCACCACGCGTGCCTTGCGTAGTTCCAATCACGTCAAACATTGAACCATTTCTAAGAATAATTTCTATATAATCATTGCTTTCGTGTTTGACAAGAACTTCTTTTTCTAACAGCGGGAATAAGCGGAAAATTTCTGTGATTTTTTCAGAAGCAATCTTTACGCCTGACTTTTTTACATCCGCGCAAATAAAACTCTTTTCATTAGGTAAAAGTGCACAGCGAATAATGCGTGTAAGAATCGCCATAAAAGATTTAGAATAAGCGCGCGTAAAAGTACCAAATACATAACGGAATCTCATGGTTGCGCGCATAAAGACTCGTTGATAAAAGAATAGCTTAAAGGTAGAAGAAGTGGGAGTGTAAATATCCACCATAATATCAGGATATGCAATAAAACAATTCAGCCATTTCTCAATTACTTCTCTATTCCTCAGCACCCAGTCCTCAGTTAGTATAAAGCCTTTCTGAATCTGTATGCCATCTTTAGTAGCAATCTTTTCATTCATCCGTAATCTCACCACCGTCATCATCATCATATTCTACAATGGCGGGCGCACTAGTGTCATAAGATTCTAGCTCTTCATCTGTACGATTTTCTTCTGCTAGCTGTTGAGAAATCTTGTAGCTTTCGGCACGTTCACGTACAAGCTCACCAAGATTAGGCTCATTCTGTACAAGTCGCCGCAAATAAGTTTGTTGATTATGGATAGTAAGATCAGCTAAATCTCTATCCTTTCCATCGTAGAATTGCGGCGTATAGCCTTTCTTTACGAGGAAATTCATAAGTTCGCCAACGCTTTCTAGCTCACCATAATTACGCGAGTTCTTAGGCTCAAAGCCGCCAGCCTTCACAAGGTCATTATATGATTTTAGTTCTTTGCTAGCATCTTCACCACTACGTATTTTATTACGAATTGTTATACTTAGGCGGCAGAGATTCTCTGCCTGATCTTTCTGTATAGAAGTAATAATGTTTTGTGTATGATCAGTATCATCATACATCTTCTCCATTACTTCCAACTCATCAGAAGTATAGTTATCGCCCCAACGCTTGCGCGCCTTAGCTAACCATTCTTCATTCATTATTTCAACATACTTATTCAGCATGTTACTATCTTGACGATTCTTCCAAGTATTATTTACTTCTGTCCAATCCACGCGGTTTGGACGTTCCAATCTTGCTTGATTCTTGAGGATATAGGCGCGAAGCGTAGTCGCGCCATTATCTTCAAATAACTTTATCCAATCATCGGGAAAGAAAGGAACATCCAAATATTGCAGCATTTTATCTACTTGTTGCAAGTCTTGATAATCAAAAATATCATGCAAACAGTCAAAGCAAAGGTCACAGTATCCTTGTCTAAACCAAATAGCATTAGTTTTTGGAAAGTCCAGATTTGATTTGGAAGAGCCGCAATAACGACAAACCATTTTAGCCATTATTTTGCACCTTCTTATCTCTTATTATTTTATCACACTTTTTACAGCGTGCGGCGAAACCATCACGATTTTCATTCTTCCTTACAAAAAAGTGAGAATCGCGTAATAGACGCTTGCCGCAGCAAGTGCAAGTTTTCCACATAGAGGGATTCGCGCGATTATCGAACTTTAACTGTTGTATAGTAGCGGTCTCTGCAATTTGTTTACAAGTGTTTTTATATAAAGTAGAAATATAATTCACATTGTAACTAACGTTATATAATTGCTTCAACTCATTCTTTATACGTTCATTCGTATACTTCAACACTTTCCTATCTAAAATATGCTGTTGAATAAGAGTCAATTCACTATCATCTTGTAAATCATCTAGTGTCATAAGTATATACTTCATTTGCCCATTCAAATCATCATAAGAACTTTCCTTTAGACTACTATAATGTTCAAAAAGCTGATAAATATGCTTTGGATTTGTTAGGTCTAAAGTATGCTGTTTTATAGGCCGCCAATACTCTAGGCGCGCGAAGCAATAATTCTTTTGAATGCGGAATTGTATTCCCTCATAAGTCATGTAAGAGTACCACTTATCCTCTCTTATATTTTCGCCGCCAGAAGTACAAAGAAAGTGCCAAAGAGAAGAAAAAGGACTACTTATATGGTTGCCGCCATTAGCAGTAGGAAGAATGGCATAATAAGAAGGCAGCTTATTGGTACAATCATAATAGGTTCCTCCTGTGTATGCGCAGGCCGGCACAATAGGAAAGAACGGCGGCTGTAATGTGCGGGAAGACACAGCACTTTTTTTCCTTATGTCAGCCCTAACACTTTCTGTAAATCCTATTATGCGGGTAGGCATAGCATGATGGGTGGAATGCTTTTTGTAGTCTTCCTCAAACCTATCCCCCATTGCTTCTGTCCAATACCCCGCATTACTAAACCAATTTATAGGAGTACTATGTGGAAAGGTGTGGTGGGCGGGAATAGGCGGGCAGTAGCTGTTTTTTAAATAGTATTGGTGTTTCCGTAAGTCAATAAGCAAATGGTTCTTTCGATAAGCTAACAAACCATTCCAAGTGGTGAGAATGAGTTTCTCTTCTTCGGTGGCGGGCTGTAATTGACCGTGCCAAATACGTAGCTGGCGTTCTATTCTATCAATGCTGTCCCATAGCTCAATCATGCCAGGAATAAGGCTATCGCCGGGGTCAGTACCATCAGCGCTTGGGCGCTTTATAGTTGGGCGGGGATTTGTGTAGCTGTTTTTTTCTTCATATGACTTTAGGTTTGCTTCTTGAGTAGGAAAGTCTGGTGATTCTTGCAAGGCTTCTAGGCTTTCAGCTTTCTTCTTATTGTAGCTGTCGTGGACGGTTTGTGGTTTGAGTATACGCTTCTGCTGTACAAGATTAGTTAGCTTTTGACTGTTCTTCCCATATAGTATGTAGTCAGCTAATTTTTCTAGTTGGGTGTAGGCCGATGGTGCGTTGCGGCGCAAAGGACTAGAGGTGCTAGGATTAGTGCCGGCGCCTTGTATGCCGGCCTTGCGGTGGGCGGAGTCCAAAGCCACTATTAGTTCTTCTTCGTTTTGCTGTATTATGCTGGTGGCGGCGCTAACGCGTTCTACATCTGTATATAGGGTATAGTCTAGATTATGTAATAGGTTCATTAGGTGTCTCCTTTGGAGAGCTAAAGTGGTAGTTGCATAAACTATAATAATTGTGGCTCTCCATTATATAATGTTAGTTATTTATTTTTTCCTTTTGATATTTTATTATAACACAGATTTTTTATTTTGTCAAATATTCCCATATAAACTCATCCTTTCATATATAAGTATATCATAGATTTAAAAAAGAA
>OHOJ01000432.1_pt1 | contig 14596 bp, 18 predicted proteins | sample 1569791 | NCBI WGS metagenome assembly OHOJ01 (sample SAMEA3879542, study PRJEB24766) | human gut metagenome | biome: human-associated habitat; feature: feces | place: USA | collected 1985/1987
CAAAATCGGCAATGCAAAACGCGAAGCGGCAAGAATTATCGAAGAAGCAAATCTCGAAGCAAAGACCATTCGCAAGGACGGTATGCTCGAGGCTAAAGAACAAATGAACAAAATGCGCGTGGATTTCGAAAACGAAACCAAAGAGCGCAAGCAAGACTGGCAACGCACCGAAAACCGCCTCGCTCAAAAAGAGGCGTCACTCGACAAGAAAGAGGACGCTCTTGACAAGAAAGACGCCGCTCTCGACAAGAAAATCGAGGACGTTGAAAGGTCGCAAAAACAAATCGAAGAAACCAAAGAACGCTTGAAGGGCATGCAAAAGGAACTTGAAAGAGTTGCCGGCATGACAAAGGAAGAGGCTTCGCAAGAACTGAAAGACGCACTCTTGGACAGCGTGAAAAAGAGCAGTGCGAACGAGGCTAAACAGCTCATCCAAGAAGCAAAAGGCAATGCGGTTAAAGAGGCTCAAAACATCATTTCGCAAGCCATTCAACGCTGCGCCGCCGACACCGCAACCGAAAACACCGTTTCCGTCGTGGCTTTGCCAAACGACGATATGAAGGGCAGAATCATCGGACGTATGGGAAGAAACATCCGCGCACTCGAAAGCGCGACGGGCGTAGATCTCATCATCGACGACACTCCCGACGTCATCACGCTTTCAAGTTTCGACCCTGTAAGAAGAGAAGTTGCAAGACTCACTCTCGAAAAACTTATCACCGACGGACGTATCCATCCCGCTCGCATCGAAGAGATGGTGGACAAGGTGAGAAAAGAAGTCGAGGCAGGCATCAAGGAAGCCGGCGAAGAAGCCGCGTTCGAAGTGGGCGTGCACGGATTGCATCCCGAACTCATCAAGATCCTTGGCAGACTCAAATACCGCACGAGCTACGGACAAAACGTGCTCAAACACTCAATCGAGGTTGCATCCGTCGCATCCGTTATGGCGGCAGAACTCGGCATCGATCCTCGCATCGCAAAGAGGGCGGGCTTGTTGCACGACATCGGCAAGGCAATCGACCACGAGTTTGAAGGTACGCACATTCAACTCGGCGTCGAGATTGCAAAGAAATATCGCGAAAGCAACGAGGTTATCCACGCAATAGCCGCTCACCACAACGACATCGAGCCGCAAACCATCGACGCGGTTCTCGTTCAAGCGGCAGATGCAATTTCGAGCGCAAGACCGGGTGCAAGACGCGAATCCGTCGAAACTTACGTCAAACGTATCGAAAAGCTCGAAGACATCGCAAAATCATTTGACGGCGTCGAACAAACTTTCGCAGTCCAAGCCGGCAGAGAAATCAGAGTTATGGTCAAACCCGAGCAAGTCAACGACGCAAGCACCGTGTTCCTTGCAAAGGAGATTGCTCAAAAACTCGAAAACGAGCTCGAATATCCCGGACAAATCAAAGTCAACGTCATCAGGGAAGTTCGCAGCGTAGAATACGCAAAATAATCCTTTCGGATTTACGAAAAATACAATTGTCACGGTGCAAGCTCTATCAATTTTTGCGTAGAACTTGCATTGAGGCATATAAGGTGCTAAAATGCTTGTATAAGGCTTTAGCGCACAACACAAAACACATATTTAGGAGAATATCATTATGGCACAAATTATGGCAGGCGATTTGAGAAAGGGCGTTACGTTCCTCTATGACAACAAAATCATGACCATAGTCGATTTCTTGCACGTCAAACCGGGCAAGGGCGCTGCTTTCGTCCGCACAAAAATGAAAAACGTCGTCACCGGCGCAGTGCTTGAACAAACTTTCAACCCCACCGAAAAATTTGAACTCGCACACATCGAAACCAAAACGATGGAATACCTCTACAACGACGGCGAATTCTATTACTTCATGGATGCCGACACCTACGAGCAAATTCCGCTCAACAAGAGCCAAGTCGAAGACGCTCTCAACTTCGTCAAAGAAAACATGAACGTCACCATGAAGTTCTTCCAAGGAGCTCCGTTCTCCGTCGAACCGCCAAACTTTGTCGAACTTCTCATCACCGTTTGCGAACCCGCAGTTGCAGGCAACACCGCAACCAACGCAACCAAGCCCGCAACCGTCGAAACAGGTTATGAACTCCAAGTGCCTATGTTTGTTAACGAAGGGGATACTATTCGTATCGATACTCGCACCGGCGAATATATGTCAAGAGTCTGAAACGGCGAATAGCTTTGTCAAAACCCTTTTGCCACTCGTCACGTACGAAAAGTACGTTGGGCGAGCGTCAAAAGGGTTTTTTCGCGCTCTTCATCCGTTTCAGGCTCTTGACTATGCTTCATCTGTTTGGCGCACTTAGATATATTAACGCGTGCTCTTCATCCTTTTCAGACTCTTGACGATAAGTCATAATTGTTTCGTTCTTTTTTTATCCAAATAACCGCACTTTTTACAAGAGTTTTTGGAAAATATAATCAATATTGTTTTTTTTGGTTTTCGTTATCTTTTATTAAGAAAAAAGTCTAAATTTGTCGCAATGCAATTTGCATTGTTTTGTCGGCATATAGTTTTGTATGCTTGTCGAGATAGTAGGGGACAAAATCGCAAAAATCGTCGGTGACGAGAGATTGGTTGCGGAGTTGCGTTTGAGGGTAAACAGACCTCTTCTTGTGTGCATGGTTGACGGCACAAGGCGCATTGCGTCGCTTTCGGGCGCGCCGTACATTATCTGTCAAAAGGATATAGATGACGTGTTGTCTTTTGCGACAAATATGTCTTATTACAGCGCATCGGAGGAGATGAAGCGCGGTTACGTGCCGTGCAAGCATTATCGCATAGGCGTGGGCGGAGAAGGCGTGTCGGAGGGCGGCAAGCTCATAAGCGTGAAGAACGTGGGGTATTTGGTCATCCGTATTCCTCATCAGATAAAGGGGATTGCGGACAAAATCGCAAGCGACGTGTTCGTAGGCGAGCGTGCAAGGAATACGCTTATCGTTTCGCCGACGGGATGCGGAAAAACAACGCTGCTACGCGAGCTTGCGCGCATAGGCTCGAAGCGGTTTAACGTGGTTGTTATTGACGAGAGATACGAGTTGTGCGCCGTGTCCGACGGCGTTCCGATTCTCGATATAGGCGATTGCGACGTGGTGAGCGGCGTGCCTAAAACCGAAGCTTACGAAAGCTGCGTGAGGGCAATGAATCCCGATGTCATCGTCACAGACGAGTTGTTCGGCAAAGAGGACGTAAAAGCGATTTCGGACGTCGTAAGGTGTGGCGTGAGCGTTTTTGCGTCATTGCACGGCGAGAGTATCAAGAGCGTTGAGAAAAGCGATTTTGCGCCTCTGCTCGACGTTTTCGAAGTCGTATGCGTGCTTGGAAGAAATCCCGTCGGAACAATCGTAGAAAAACGCGTATGAGCGAAATTTTGAGGCTTGTCGCAGGCGGTTTGCTTGCGCTGATTGCATGCTATATCGGCGTGCTTATCAAAAGGCGGTATGCAAAACGAGTGACGTTTTTCAAATCCGCTTGCGAGTTTTCCTCTTGCCTTGCAACCGAACTTTCGCTGAAAAAAACGCCTATGCCAAAGATAGCCTCAAAGTTTTTGCAGGGAAGGGAAGGAGAGTTTGAAAGTTGCGTCGAGTGCTGGATAAACCTTGCAAAGCGAGGCGGAGTTTATGCCTTTGAAAACGCAAACGTTTCGATATTGAAAACCGATGAGAAAAAACAGCTTGCGTCCTTTTTTTCTGCACTCGGAAAAACCGATTTAAAGGATCAGCTCTCCCACGTGGGATACTACAAAAACGTATTCGAGCAAAAGCAGAAGGTATGCGAGGACGAGAGCAAAAAACTTGGAAACACGTACTTCAAATTGTGCGTGCTTGCCGGCATTGCGATAATGCTTATTCTTGCTTGATCGAAAGCAAAAAATGCAAGCAAACGCCGGTGTGTAGAGTCAAATGAAACTCGGCAAAACGTAGAAAAATTCTTTGCGGCGTAGCCGACGACTTTGAGGATTGAGATATGGACGTAAACGTAATTTTGAAAATTGCAGGAGTAGGACTGCTCACGGCAATCGTGTGCGTGATTTTGAAAAAGAGCGACCGTGACGAGATTGCGACTTTTGCAACGCTGGCAGGTCTTATCATTGTAGCGGTGCTCGTGCTGGATATGCTGGGCGGATTGTTTGACACGCTAAAATCAATACTGGCACTTTATTGATACGATATAGTGATGTAAAGTGCTTGTATGTGCAACATTCGGTGAAAATGCAAGACGGAGCGGCGGAAGGAAAATGATATTCAAACTTGTCGGGATTGCTTTGACGGGCGTTGTCGTGGTGACGTTGCTCAAAAATTCAAAGCCTGAATTCAGTGTGTTTGCAACTATTGCAACAGGGGTTGTGATGGTGATAACCATGCTTTCCGCACTGCAAGAAGTCGTACTTGCTTTCGACTCCATCGTTGAAAAAAGCGGCGTAAACGACGAGGTGTTTTCGGCAGTGTTGAAGATTATCGGCATAGGATATCTGACGGAATATTCCTCGTCAGTGGCAACGGACGCAGGGTGCGATTCCATTGCGCAAAAATTGCAATTCGGTGGGAAAATAGTGATTTTTTTGATGAGTATATCAATTGTAAAATCTCTTGTGGACGTGGTGTCTACGCTTGTGAGTGCGATATGAAAGACAATAGATTATTGCGCTTTTCAAAGGATTTTTCATGCAAAGAAAGCGTAAAAAAGTCGCTGTTTTTCGTTATTGTTTTGCTATTTTTTTGTGCGTTATCCATTGCTTTTACGTCATCGATTTTATACGAAAATATCGCCTATGCCGCCGACAAATCCGAAGAGGAAATCAAAAAGGAGTTCGAGGGGGACGTCAACGACGTAATAGACGGACTGGATCTCGACGCCATTCAAAACTTCTTAAATTCGCTCGGTGAAAACGAAAAAGAGGCAGTTTCGATCGATGACTTGAAAGCAACGCTGAAAGCACTCGTAAACGGACAAACTCAAAGTTTCTATCAAAATTTTTTAAATTTGCTTTCGAAATCGGCAGGGCGGTATTTCTTGTTCTTTTTGCCTAGCTTTATGACTATCGTGGTGATATGTCTGCTCAAAAACATGCTTTGCTCGCTCACAGGGGATTTTCTCAACACTTCAACGACGGAGGTTGTGCATACGGTGTGTTATTCGGCAATCGTAATCGTGCTTATGAGCGGAATCGTCGGCATAATAAAAACGGTAAGCGACACGATAAGCGCGCTCACTTCCTTTGCAAACGCAATTTTTCCCGTGTTGTTGACGCTGTTGTCGTCGCTCGGCGCAACGGTGGCGGTTTCGGGATATTCTCCTTTGGTTGCGGTGTTGTGCTCGTTTGTTATGAAACTTGTTGGAAGCGTGATTTTGCCTGCGTTTGTTGCATGCATAGTTTTTTGCGTCGTCGGCAACGTTTCAAAAACGGTGAAACTCGACAAACTTTCAAAACTTATCAAGTCGGCGTCGACTTGGCTTGTGGGAATAGCGTTCGGCCTTTTCGCGACTTTTTTGACGGTGCAGGGAGTGACGGGCGGCGCAGTGGACAAGTTTGGTTTCAACGTGGCAAAGTTTGCGGTATCCAGCTACGTTCCGGTGCTTGGCGGCTATCTTTCCGACGGCCTTGATTTGCTGACGGCATCCGTAGTGCTTGTCAAAAACGCGCTCGGCTATGTCGGAGCAATCGTGCTTTGTTCGATCGTGCTGTTTCCGATTGTCAAAGTCGTCGTATTTTCGCTCACGCTGAAACTTACCTCGGCGGTATGCGAGCCGTTGGGAGACACTCGAACGTCGAATTTGCTGTTTGCAGTGTCAAAAAACACCAACCTGCTCATAACCGCGCTTGCAGGTGTGGCGTTTGCGTTTTTCTTGCTTGTGATGCTTATGATTTCTTCTTGCAATCCGGGGGTGTGACGTGGCGGCGTGGATAATGTCTGTGGTCGGAGTGATTTGCCTTGGCGTATTGGTTGAAATCGTGCTGCCGTCGGGCAAAAGCGCAAAGTACGTGCGCGGCGCGTTTTCGTTGCTCGTCGTGTTTGTGATTGCGTCGATAATTCCCTCGATCGCGAAGGCAGATTGGACGCTGGATTTAAACGACGTTTTTTCATCCGGCGAAGTCGAAACGTCAACGCTTGATTTGACGTTGAGCGTAAGCGAAAAAACTCGTCTTGCATTGCAAAGCGAGGGCTGCGAGAGTAGGGTGGAGATAGAATTTGAAGCGACGGTTGTCAAAGGCGTGCGGATATTTGTTGAAAAATCATCGATAGACGGAAAACGCATCGTTGAAATCGTGTCGAAAACGCTTGCCGTTTCACCGCAAATAATACGCGTTATTTACAGTGAATAGACGCTTTTTGCGCGCGCGTGCGCGCGGGCGCATGCGCGAATTTTGATGTACCTGTGCGTGCGCGCGCACGCGCGCAGAATCGCACGAAAATACGCAAATTCCACACAAAAAATACTTTTTCGTTTTTCATAAAATCGGGCGGTGAGCATATATATTTTGATATGAGCGAAGGCATTGAAAAAGTCAAAGGCGACGTCAAGAACGCATTTGAAAAAATCAAAGGAATAAAAAACATAAAGATTATCGCTTTGATATTCATAATCGCAATCGCACTCATCATATACTCTAGCGTAGCCGCGGACAAAGAGAGCGAAAAGCAGTCTTTTCAAAACGACGACGAGACGCGCCTTGCAAGCATATTGTCGTCGGTCGAAGGCGCAGGCGAAGTGGAAACGATGATAACGAAATCGTCGGGACAAATCGTCGGAGTGCTGGTGATAGCCGACGGCGCAAACAATCCGATTGTCAGACTTCGACTTCTGAGCGCAACGGCAAGCGCACTCGGAGTGGACTCGGACACCGTGAGCGTTATGAGCCGCAAAAACTGAACCTATAGGAGGAATATATGAAAATGAAACCCAAAACAAAAAAGATAATCGTGTTGTCGGTTATGGTTGCTTTGCTCGTTGCCACGGGCGTACTAAACTTTGTGCTCAGCGACAAGTTGAACAAGACGTCCACGGACGTCGCCGGAAAACAGGACACCGTGACGCAAACGTTTTTTGCGGCGGCAAGAAGCGACCGCGACGCTACGAGAGAGTCGGAATTTTTGTATCTTGACGCAATCATGAATTCCGAGGAAAGTTCGGAAAAAGCAAAGACAACGGCGCAAGAGCAAAAAATGTTGCTCGTCGAGAGAATGGAAAAAGAACTTGCGCTTGAAACTCTTATCAAAGGCAGAGGATTCGACGACGCAATCGTCACCATCGGCGACAAAGGCGTGAGTATCGTCGTAGGCGAGAGCGAATTAAGCCAAGAACAAGCCAATCAAATACTTTCCGTCGTGGTTGCCGAAACGACTTTCAAAGCAACCGACGTCAAAGTGATTCCTTTCAACTGACATGGGGAGGGGACGCGCCGCAAAGCGTGCCTTTGCGGCGCGGTGATATTGTCTTGAAAGATTGCGGCAATCGTCGCAATCTTTCATATTTTCATATTCGTTTTCGTTTGAGTAATACTATTGTTTCACAAGGCAATTGTCAACCAAAATAATTTTTGCGTACGGTTGATATAATTTTTTGCGTGTGATATAATAATTTGCACGGAGGCAGAATATGGCAAAAGATAAATCATCCGTATTGAACGAAGTTTTGGTTTCGCTTGCAACCGAGGCTGCGCAAGACGTGGAGGGCGTGCACCTTCTCAACTCAAAGCGCAATTGCGGCGCAGTGTCCGTTTACGTTTTGCCAAACGAAAAAGTTGCGGTAGATCTTTTTGTGAGCATCGACCTCGGTTACACCGTACCCTCCCAAGTTGCAACTTTGCAAGAAAAAGTCAAAAATCAAATAGAAGGCGCAACCAAGTTTAAGGTTCAATCCGTAAACGTTCAGGTTGTCAACGTAAACGTGGCGCAATAATCATGAGAAGAGTAGCAAGAGAAAACGTATTTAAATTGGTGTTCGAATACACCTTCTACGGCTCGGTGAACGAGTCCACTTTGGAGCTTATGCTTGTGGACAGCGATCTTACCGAAGACGACAGACAATATATCAACTCGACGTATCTGGGCGTTTGCACCAACGACGAAAAACTCAAGGGCATCATAGAAAATCACCTTGAGGGATACAAGCTCGAAAGAGTGTATCGTCCCGACTATGCGGTGTTGCTTGTGGCAACGTACGAACTTATGGAACATACCGCACCGAACGCAGTCGTAATCAATGAAGCTGTCGAGCTTTCAAAGAAGTACGGTACTGACAAATCCGGCTCGTTCGTCAACGGTGTGCTTGCCAAGATAGTGAAAGATATTGACTAATCAAAGAGAATTATCCCGAAATTTTCAAATACTGCGAAAATGATGTGCAAATGTTTGATATTTCGGGATTTTTTGACTCAAAATAAACATAAAAATGCCGAAAAATCGGTGTTTTACTGCAAAAAAGGTGTATAAAGTGTCGATTGTGTCAGATAAAACCCCATTTTCTGAAAATACGATTTCTGTTAGCGAAGTAAACGCGACGATAAAAGCCTGCATCGATGCCCCGATATTCAAGGGATTGGAGGTTTTTGGCGAGATTTCGGGCTACAAGTTTTCCGGAGCGCATGCGTACTTCACTTTGAAAGATAAGAACTCGCAACTTTCTTGCGTGTGCTTTTACGCGCAAAAGACCTACGTTCCAAAAGACGGCGAGAGCGTAATCGTCAGAGGTTCGCTGGACTACTACGTCAAGGGCGGCAGACTTTCGTTGCAGGCAAGTTCCATAACTCCCGTCGGACAGGGTATGTTGTTTTTGGAGTTTGAAAGACTCAAAGCAAAATTGCAGGCGGAGGGACTATTTGACGAGGCGCACAAAAAACCGATTCCTCAATTTGCGAAAAACGTGCTTGTCGTCACATCAAAAACCGGTGCGGTCATAAGAGATATCGTTACGACCGTTCGCCGCAAGAATCCCGTCATCGATATCGTCGTCAAAGACGTGAGAGTGCAGGGCGAAGGTGCAGGCAAAGAAATTGCCAAAGTTCTTGAGAGAGTGGACAATCTCGGCTACGACGTCATCGTCATCGCAAGGGGTGGCGGATCGCTGGAAGATCTTGCGCCGTTTTACGACGAAACGCTTGTAAGAGCGGTGTATAAAATGAAAACCCCGGTGGTATCTGCCGTGGGACACGAAACCGACTTTTCGCTTTGCGATTTCGTTGCGGACAAGAGGGCGGCAACGCCGACCGCTGCGGGCGAGCTTGTGGCTTACGATTATTATGCGCTTGCGGACGAGCTCAAACAAAACGTGCGCAGGCTCACGCTCAATGCGACAAGAGCGTATGAGAAAAAGAGTTCTGCAACGCAAATTTGTTGCAACAAACTGCGCAGACTGGCATCCGAATTTTATTTGCAAAGAGGGCACAAAATCGAAGTGCTTATGCAAAGGGCAAAGTCGCAAATCGAGAGGAAGTTCGAGATTGCGGATGCGAGGGTGGACAAAGCCACGGCATCGCTTGACAATCTCTCTCCGCTCAAAACTTTGCGAAGAGGATATTTCAGACTTCAAGCGGACGGCAAAACCATCAACAAAGTTGCAAATCTCAAAATAGGCGACACGGTCACCGCAACCGGCTCCGACGGCTCGATATGGGCACAAGTGAGCAAAATAGAAATTTCCGAGGAGAATAAATAAATGGCAGAAATCAAAAAATTTGAAGACGCGCTTCAAGAACTCGAAGCAATTGTAAAAAAACTCGAAGGGGATATTCCTCTTGACGAGGCGGTCAAGGCTTTTGAAAAAGGAATCGAACTGAGCAAAGTTTGTATTGCCGACCTCAAAGCCGAAAAAGGCAAACTTTCCCTTTTGGTCGACGACATCAACAACCTCACCGAAGAATTGAAACTCGACTGATTATGAAAATCTCGACCATTGACAAAAACGAATTTCTTTTTGCGTTCGAACAGTCGCTCAAAGACGCGATAGGATATGACGATAACGTAATCGACGAGGGTATGCGTTATGCCGCTCTCGACGGCGGAAAAAGAGTGCGTCCTCTTTGCGTGTATTACGGCGCGCGCTCGACGGGCAAAGACGCCGAAGTAGACGAAGTCGTGAGCCTTGCGGTTGCGGTTGAACTTATCCACAACTATTCGCTCGTCCACGACGATTTGCCGGCAATGGACAACGACGATTATCGCAGGGGCAAACTTTCCGTTCACAAAAAATTCGGACACGCAAACGGGATTCTCATAGGCGACCAACTTCTTACGCTTGCCTCATGCGTGCTTCTCGACGGAGCAAGAGCGTTCGGCTCGCACTTTGCAAGAGCGGCGCAAGAGATTGTCGTTGCGGCAAAACGCATGGTTGTCGGTCAAGCTAACGATTTGCAAGGTTGCGAGTGTGCCGATAGTTTTCTTGAAATGTACTCTCAAAAAACCGCCGCATTGATTGTGGGTGCGTTCGGCGCAGGCGCGATTTGTGCGGATGCGGACTTCGAACAGATCGAAAGAATAGGAGACTACGCAATGAACGTCGGCATAGCTTTTCAGCTTGCGGACGATTTGCTGGACGAAGACAAAAACAGCATTGTAGGGGTGTGGGGCAAAGAAAAAACGCACGCACTTCTAGAGCGCGAAACGCAAAAGGCAATCGATTTGGCAACAACCTTTGCAAACGCCAAAGAGTTGTCCGATTTTGCTACGGCGTTGTGCGGTAGAAAAGAATAGGCCAAATAATATCGCAAACTTGCAAAAAAAGGTTGCAAAATTCGATTTTGTTTGATATATTGTTAAAGCAATCGTGTGCGGGAGTGACTCAGTGGTAGAGTGTCACCTTGCCAAGGTGAAAGTCGCGGGTCCGAATCCCGTCTCCCGCTCCACACAAAAGCAAGACGGTATAAATAGAGAAATCTTGTGGGTTGAGAAATCAATTGACAGGATTCGCTTCACAAAGTGAAGTGCGATGAAATCGCAGACACGCGAAGCGGGTTCGCACCGCAAGGTTGCCGCGCAGGCGGCCACACCGTCTCCCGCTCCACACAAAGTATCGGCATCACTCGATACGATACGGCATCATAGCCAAGAGGTAAGGCAAGGGTCTGCAAAATCCTCACCCCCAGTTCAAGTCTGGGTGATGCCTCCAAAAAAATATCTCGCAAACAGCGAGATATTTTTTTACGAAATAAATCCGCAAGCGGATTTGTGAAATGCGCTGCGCGCGTGAAATTTGTCTTTGACAAGTGAAATGCCTGCGGCGTTGCGGGTTTTTTATATTTCCTGATTTGTTATATTTTTAGAGTGTGAAACACGCAAAGCACTATTTACATTTTGACGGTTTGGTGCTATTATATCCGTAGCAATCTAAGGTAGGAAATATATATGGAAGACAGTTCTCTTGTCGAACAATCGAAATCGTTTGCACTTGACATAATCAAGCTGTGCAATCAAATCAAAATCGATAGGCGCGAAACGGTGCTTGTCAATCAACTTATGCTTTCGGGCGCAAGCATCGGCGCAAGAGTGAGGGAAGCATATTGCCTGCAAGACAGAAACGACTTTATCAAAAAATTGCAAGACGCGCTCAAAGACTGCTCGGAAACGGAATATTGGATAGAGCTGTTGATTGAAAGCGGCACGTATTATTCGGACAGAATGATACTTGAAAAGTGTATCGAGATAAAGAAGATGCTCATGTCCACCATCGCAAAGGAAAGTGAGGCGGCAAAAGCCGATTGAAGATTTGAGAAATTTGTCGAAAAAAAAGAATTCCGCGCGAATTCTTTTTTTATGCTCGAAAAACCTCGAAAATCGCTTTTGTTGCGCTTTACATTTTTGCGGTTTCGTGCTAAAATTTTCAATAATTAATACAAATAAGCATAAGCCGGAATGGCGGAATAGGCAGACGCAAGGGACTTAAAATCCCTCGATGGAAACATCGTATCGGTTCGACCCCGATTTTCGGCACCAAACACCTCGTTTTTTCGGGGTGTTTTTTATTGCGACTTAACTAATTATGCAAAATGTATTAAAAATCGATTTTTTGCAGTCAAACCTATTGCAAAGTCGCACGCGCGATGTTATAATTATTGAGTATATTGAGAAAGTATGTACGCATGCTTATGCGCGCACGCACGCAAGGAGAGAAATGAATTCCACGACATACGCCAAAAGGACGTTATACAAACCCATCGATTTCTTCTTCCGCGGAGTGGCAGACGCTTCGGGCAAGACGAAAAAGATTGCGTTTGTCGATGCGTTTCAAGTTCTGAACGATCGTTATCTCGGCAGAATGAGCGTATGCAATTATTTTTACATTGCGGAAGGCTCCGTGCGCATCAACGAACTCAATATTATCGCTCTTGAAGAACTTGTCAATTACGACCTGGTTATGAAGGAAAATTTCCTTATCCCCGACGTCACCTACAATTTGCCGTTGTCCACTCGTTTTTTGGAAAATGACAAAGATTTTGATTTGCTTGTCGATGCGCTCAAAGATTTGGGCTACAAAAAAGGCGGTTTGGTGATTTCGTTTTTCGTATCGTCTTTGACAAAATTGGACAAAGACGGAAAGGCAAGATACAATCGTTTGCGCAAGCTCGGCTACAAGATTTGCGCGACGGCATTTGGCGAAGATTACAATTCGTTGGACGTGTTTTCCGATTTTACTTTCGATTATCTGAGATGCGAAGCGCAGTATTTCGGCACGGATAAAAACAAAAAGAAAGTGCTTGCCATGCTCGTGAGCTTTTGCAAAGCCAACAAGATCGGTTTCGTTATGGAAGGAGTGGACACTCCGAGCCAATATTCGAGATACAAACGCGAAGGCGTCAAGTATATGACGGGCAGGGGCGTTTCGAAGCTCTCGCGCTGGGTGACCAACGAGATGCTCGGACAAAAAGAACCCGAAGGCGAAAAGAAAGAGCAATATCTCAAGAAACTTCAAAAGGTTCTCGACACCAAAGAAAAGGCGGAGCAAGCCGAGCTTGAAGCGTTGCGCCGAGCAGCGATAGAAAAGGCAAAAGCAACCGAAGGCGAGAAAGTTATGCCTTCAGCACCTCGCCCCGAACTTGCAAAATCGCCGTATCAAGTTCGACTCGAACAGCAAAAGCTCAACGCAAAAAAAGCAACGGAAGAGAGATTGCTTGCGCAAGCAAAACTCGTCGAGCAGGATCCGAAAGAAGCGGAAGATAGAGAAAAGAAACTTATAACCGAGATGTCGCGTATGCGCTATGAGGGCGACGTACAAAGCGCGCTTGCGCTGTCGTTTGCATCGCAAAAGAAGAGCGAACTCGGCATAGACAGACCGTTTGAACATAAGACCGAAAAGGTTGAACAAAAAGTTGCCGCGGAAGAAGAAAAACCGCAACCGCAAGTTGAAACCATAGTCAAGGAAGAAGAAAACAGCGTTGCCGCACCTATTCGTCCCCAAAAGCCTACTGGATTTTCCGCTCCTAAAAAGCCGAAAAAAATCAAAGCGGATTTTGAAAAAGAAGAAAAACTTTTCAATGAATACAAGTCCGACAGCCTTTTCGGCGGGCTGGGTATGGATTCGGGCATGAAAGGTTTCGGCGTCACGATGCACGTTGCAAGCAAGGACAAAGACGAGCCGGATCTTGTCGGAACATACAACGACAAGGGTCAATGGGTTGACGAGGACGGCAACGTGTTCAACGGCTACTTCGATGTTGAGGGCAACTGGGTTGAATACGAGCAGTTTGACGTGAGCAAGGAAGGCTCTTACAACGAGAACGCGCAGTGGGTTGACAAAGACGGCAACGTTTATGACGGCTACTTTGACGAGGAGGGCAGGTGGATAGATTACACCTACACCGATCCGAGCGGCGAAATCGTCGACAACGGCTACTTTGACGATAAGATAGGCAAATGGGTGCCGTACGGCTACTTTGCAGGCGACGGAACTTATCACAAATTCTGAAAACAAAATTTGTGAGTGAAATTCGCCCGAGGCGTGTGAGATGTTGCTATGCAACGTGATATGCGCGCAAGCGCGCGTGAAATTGCGGCTATCGCCGCAGTTGCGGATAAACAGAAAAACCCGCACCATTATCCTGATAAAAACCAACATATAAAAATATGAGCGAACAACAAAACGACAACGTGATGGCAGAACAAACGTCTGCACCCGAGCAAACCGCCGAGCAATCGGAGGCAATGCCCGCAACCGACGAAAAAACTGCCCAAAACGCCAAAAAAAGCAAAAAGTCCAAATCGGCGTCGAAGAAGGAGCAAGCCCGCTTGAAAAAAGAGTGGGAGGATTCTATCGTTGCTTCAAAAAAGGTCAAGCATGAGGAAATGCGTCGCAAGCTCAAACGTGCCATGCTCATCATGCTTGTTTTTTCGCTTATCGTGACGTCGGTTGTGTACATTATGCTTTTGTTTGTTCAAGAAAACAACATTCGCATCACGGCGAGCAATCGCAACAAGGAAAAATCCATTTCGTTGTCCATGGACAACGATTTCTGGACGCCGTACCTTAACGCCGAAGGTCCGGAGCATATGTGGAACATCAGTTATGATGTCCGCTACAAAACCGAGCAACTTGACACGATTGCCAAAGTTGCCGAGATGCTCGAAGCGGACGAAGTGCAACTTGGCACTCAAAACGGC
>OHOJ01000446.1_pt1 | contig 14355 bp, 14 predicted proteins | sample 1569791 | NCBI WGS metagenome assembly OHOJ01 (sample SAMEA3879542, study PRJEB24766) | human gut metagenome | biome: human-associated habitat; feature: feces | place: USA | collected 1985/1987
ATGAATTGTCCTGTCTGCGGAAAATCGCTAATCGTTGTCGAGAGAAACAAAATTGAATTAGATTGGTGTCCTTCTTGCCGTGGGCTTTGGTTTGATGCCGACGAATGGCGACTTTTGGGTGTTAAAGATGAAAAATACAACCCATTTGCCTACGAAGCGGTCAGAATTAAAGACGAAAAAGGCAGAAAATGTCCTATTTGTGAGAAAATTATGGAAAAAATCAAAATCGGCGACACTATTTTGGACAGATGCCCGTCACTTCACGGAATTTGGTTTGATAAAGGCGAACTCGGCAGTTTCGTGAATTTTTCGAACGCTGAGGCAACATCTACAAAAACCGTAAGATTTTTGGGCGAAGTTTTTAACATCAAAAAATCTTGATACAACAAAAATGACACTTGTCACGGACAAACTACATAAAATATTTTGTAAATTATTTGAAATGAGGAGAAAAAATGTCACAAACAACACTTACTTTGTTAATCCCTATAATCGTTATGGCAGTAGTGTTTATCTGGGTTGCAACAGTCTACAACTCGCTCGTTGTCTTGAAAAATAGGGTTAAAAATGCATGGTCTCAAATTGATGTTCAACTCAAACGTCGTTACGACCTCATTCCGAACCTTGTTGAAACGGTTAAAGGCTATGCAGCACACGAATCTGCGACTTTGGAAAAAGTTATCAAGGCTCGTCAACAAGCGATTAACGTCAATAGTGACAACGTTCAAAGCCGTGCCGCTGCTGAAAATGCACTTTCCGGAACATTGAAGTCTTTGTTTGCCGTTGCTGAAAATTATCCCGATTTGAAGGCTAACCAAAACTTCTTGCAACTCCAAGAAGAATTGACTTCAACCGAAAATCGCTTGAGTTATGCCCGTCAGTTCTACAATGACTCGGTTTTGGACTATAACAACCGCAAGGAAATGTTTCCTGTAAACATGATTGCGGCTGTTTTCAACTTCGAAAACAGAACTTTCTTCGAAGCCGGAGAAGAAGAAAAATCAACTCCGAAAGTCAGTTTCTAAGAGAGTTTAAGGCTAAACTATGTGGCATCAAATAGAGGCTAATAAAAGAAAAAGCGGCATTTTGATTTTCATAATGCTAATCATTTTGCTGATTTTGGGAGCAAGCCTTGGCGTTCTTGTCTCTCTGTATAATGAACCACCGAGTGCAAATTCGCTTGACACATTGTCTACACCCGAAATTATCACTCTTGAATTAGCAATGATTCAAGGTATTTTTTACGCTACATTAGTTTGGATATTTTTGCTCATAATCTCAGTTGTGGACGGCAAAAGAGCAATTCTTGCATTAAACCACGCTAAAAAAATTCCAGCGGGAGCAAATAGAATTTTGGAAAACGTAGTTGCTGAAATGTCAATCGCCGCAGGCTTGCCCAAGCCTCCCGAAATTTACATCATTGACTGCATGATGCCCAACGCTTTTGCAACGGGAATGAACCCTAAACATTCAGCAATCGCCGTGACGACGGGATTATTGACCACGCTCGACAGAGATGAGTTGCAAGCAGTCGTCGCCCACGAAATTGCCCATATCGTCAATCGTGACACGACTTACATGCTTTTTGCAGGCATAATGCTTGGCTCAATCGTTTTGATTTCAGACTGCATAGTCAGAAGTTTCAGAGGAAGCAGCCGTTCCCGTTCGAGCAGCAGTTCGTTTAAAGGCGGTGGTGCAGCCGTTTTGATTATGCTTGCCATTTTGATTTTCGCAATGATTGTTGCCCCGATTGCTGCACGGTTACTGTATTTTTCGCTTTCTAAAAAACGTGAATACCTCGCTGATGCTTGTGCCGTTCAATACACAAGATACCCACAAGGTCTTGCGACTGCACTTGCCAAAATTTCAGGTTCTGTCTACGTTTTCCGTGATGCAGACAAATTAACCTCGGCAATGTATATCGTTCACCCTCTCGACACAATCGAAATTCACAAAAATCGCTACTCTCTTTGGGGCGATTTGTTCTCAACACACCCACCAACTGAAAAACGTATCGAAATTTTGGAAAAAATGACGAGTGCTGATTTTAACGCCTATGAAGCCGCTTTCAGTAAGGCTTTCCGCCACCGCAAAACAATTATGACAAAAGAAGATTTGTACGGTGTTAAACCTCTTGAAATCAAAAAACCTAACGAAGGCAAACAAAGCAAAGTCGACGGCTCACTTGTGGCAGGAACTATTGCACTCGCTACGGTTGGCACTCTTGCGGAAGTTAAAATGCAAGAAGAAAAAGAAACTCAAGAACAAAAAATTAAACAGCAAAAAGAAGAATTGGTCACTCGCAAACGTGAAGCACTCGACACAGTTTGGAAAGCAAATAATTACATTTTCAAACAATGTTCGTGCGGAACGAAAATGAAATTTCCACAAGAATATAAAGGACAGGAAATCCACTGTCCTCACTGCAATTCGGTCATAAAGGTCGAAGAAGATTAGTTTTTGCTAAATTTCAAGGTTGTAATATTTTGGTCGGCTAAAGGCAACCCTGCTTTTCACAGAATGACGGCAAAAATTTATTCACTTTTCGAAGCCGATTTATTCAGGACGTTTGATTGTAAGCCACAAATCTTGCGGATAGATGTCCTCAATTCTTCCAAAAGTACCGTTAATAATGAAGAAATCGATTTTTTCGCCACGGCGAATTTCTAGGTCGTCAAACGGGATTTTGAGCATAACGACTTCATTGTAGGCACATTTTATGGAATTATTTTTGTCCATAACCCAAAGATTATTTTTCATCGCTTTTGAGAAAAACACAGGGAAAAGTTTGCCCTGCATAAATGTAATTTTAATCTCGTGGGTATACGCATTTTTGATTAATTGACATACATTTTCATTCTTGTTCAAAGGACGAACGGGAGCAGTATATTGGAACTCATCTTTGTTCGTTTTGATGTAGACGTATGCTTGATAAATCGGCTCTTCGCACTCGCTAATGTTGTAAACGTAATGATTTACGTCGAAAAGCAAGTAGAGATTGTCGTAATCTGCACCAAAATAAATTTTGTTGAAAAGTTTATTTTCTTGCATCAAAGGAGAGGACGAAATGTCGATGCAGCCTGCGTTTCGCCATTCTTCTTCATAATTTCTTTTGCCCGTCAATGCAGGAGAAATCAGACCTTTGGGGATTCTTGACGGCTTGCCAGAAAATGATGCAAGCGGTTTGTCCAAATTCTCGGGAGCAGGCAAGTTTATTGAAGAATAGACCGCTTTAAGGTGTTCTCTAAAAAGGAAATCAAAGAGGTGATCTTGTCCTGAATCGTTTGGTTCGCCAAACCACCAGAACCAGTCGCTACCTTGAGCGGTATAAAGATGTTCAAACGCTTCAGTCGTGTCCAAATCGGGATTTTCGGCTTGTGTTTTTTTCAAATCCTCATAAGTGTTAAAAAGATATCGCCAAGCCATATTTTTAATCGGTTCAGCCGTCCAAAATCTGAAATCGCTATTGACGCCCGAGCCTGCACTTATGTTGTCCAATTTTTGGATATGGTCGACGTTTTCGACATAATCGCTGAGCAAAACTGTTTCCAAGGTCGGGTCTTTTTCGATTAATGAATAAATTTCTTCCAAAAATTCCTTACCACCGTCACGATAGTTATGCCAAGCATTTTCGCCGTCCATTGCAATTGTGAGAAGGTGATTTTTCGAAGGTGCATTGAGGAATTTCGAATAAACGACCTTAATTCGGTCATAAAGGTCATGAGCTGCGACTTTCGCATCATAATTCGGATATTCAAACGAAATCAAATTTGGCAAAACAGAATCTCTGAAAACAATTTTGAGATTGTCTGCAAAATTGAGCGAATAAGTTTGGCAAAGGTCGAATGGGTCTTGGTGAAAGCCTTTGAAGTCACGGACGATATCTTTTTTTATGGTGCTTGAAAGAACTGTTTCGTCAGAAATTGTCCACTCAAGTCCACTATCCGCAATCATTTTCGCCACTTCGGAACTTATACCTTGCTCAGGCAGCCACATTCCTTTCGGTTTAATTCCAAAAACTTCTTCAGTTCGTCTCAAGCCCTTTTCAATTTGTTCTTTTGCACAGTCAGGCATTTTGATATCGCTTCCCGGGAGCGGAGTCCGAAGGTTCGGAGTTTTTGCATTATCCATATCTGCAACAATCGGTAAAATCGGGTGATAGTAAGGACATGTCATAATTTCGATTTTATTTTTCGAAAGATATTTTTTAAAATTCGGAATGATTTTTCTGATGATATCACGTTGTGCCTCGATAAGCATTTCACGGTGCTTATTTGTATAGTGCTTACCTTTTTTGGCAATTTCCGCAACCTCGGGGTACTGCTCTATTTGGTCATCTCTAAACCAAACGAGGTTAAACATAGTCATAATGTCAGAATAGCCCGACATCGAAAATTCGTCGACGTCGATATCCTCTTTTGAAAATCTTCTTTTGTATAAATCCTCGTAACGAGGGTATTTTGCGATGTATTTGTTATAATCCAAATCGAAGAAATAATTTAAAATAAACTCCATATCATCAGGAGAAAGTTCTTCAACAGGCGTGAGAGTCAAATTCGAGTGAATATCACTGATTTGACCACTTGCATAACCTTCGATTGCATCTAAAAGCGTGGGCGAAATGTCAAAATTTAACTTCAAAGAAGGAAATTTGTCCAAAAATTGCAACATTCCGGAGTACGTCTGAACAGCATTCAACCTCGTCCAAGGCATAAGCATGACGTCGTCGTTCGGCGTTCTGTAATTGGGCTGATGCAAGTGCCACACAAAGGCTAAAGACAATTTTTTCATAACAATTCCACCATTATTGATTTCTAAAATTATTTTATCATAGCAACCGATTTTTTAAAACGATTTATTCTTTAATCGGTGAATAATTGATTTTCGAATCCTCGTCCGTCTTTTCAATTTTGAAAATCACAGGACGTAAACCGTCATTACAACTGCATATCGCCACCCCTTTTTCCTTTATCCAATCGCCGTAATAAAACAATTCGTTTCCCGCTCCGTTAGATAGGGCAAAAACATACTGGTATATGGCTTTCCACGCTTCATCGCAAAATTTTCAGGTTTGGCATAATCAGCGTAAAACACTTGTCCCTCTTTGAACATCGGGCATGAAGAAAGATTTTCGACCCCATATTCTTTTGCCAAATCTTCAACAAACATTTTGCGTAACACAGTAATTTTGCACTTTTTCATAAATTTTTCCGTTATTTTAAATCTTTGCTTTTTAAAGTCGAAACAACCGTCAAGTTTTCCTCTGAAACCTCAAGCCCATCAACGCTCAATGCACCAATTTTTACGGTTTTATTTTTGCCGTGATAATCACTTCCACCGCTAATCAACAGCCCGTGTGCCTTTGCCTGCTCAAGCAAAAAGTCAATTTCATCTTGCGAATACCTTGAATAATAACACTCAATTCCTTTAATACCAAGGCTTTTCATAAAATCAAGACGTTTTAAAAATTCACCTTTTTCAATATGAACCTCGCCCTCTCCGCCAAGGGGATGTGCCCAAACAGGGATTGCACCTGCCGCAATCAAAGTGTTTATAGCCTCTTCCGACGAAAATTTGGTCTTCGGAACAACGCAAGCATCTAGGTATTTTTTCATAGCAGAAACAGTATCGGTCGCCAATTTTCTGTTAACTAAAATGTTCGCAAAGTGCGTCTTTACAACACTTGGACGAGAATTGAGCCAATCGAGTTCGTCCTGAGTCAAATTAATACCCCAAACATCACGCAAATATTCAATTCTACGCTCCAACTTGACACGACGAAGTTTTTTACCCTTGTCAATCAAGTCCGAAAGCCCCTTGTCGCCTTCATTATAGCGATAGCCCAAAATATGACAACCAAACTCTTCCGTCTCACAAGTGAGTTCAACCCCTCTGATAAAGTTAATCTCAGGCGGCACAAGCGTTTTCATCTTTTCGCAGCCTGCAATAGTGTCGTGGTCAGTCAGGGAAAAAGTCACTATCTGTGCGGCTTTTATGCTATTTAAAAGTTCCTCGGGCGTTTCGCTTCCGTCAGAAAAATTACTGTGCAAATGTAAATCTGATTTTTTCATCTTACAATTCCTGAACCGCACTATTTACCACGTTTTCCACCTCAAAATCCTGCTTACCTTCCGACTTATCGGACAAAAGAACAAGATATTCAATATTTCCTGCAGGGCCTTTAATAGGCGAAACTGTTAAGTTTAGAGCAAAAAGACCCAATTCACCTTGAGCAAAATCGATGATTTCATTAATAACTGTTATATGAACCGATTTATCACGAACGACGCCATTTTTGCCGACTTCGTCTTTGCCTGCCTCGAATTGAGGTTTGATGAGCGAAACAATCTGAATATTTTCAGGTTGCATAAGTGATAAAATATTTTTCAAAACTTTTTTGACGGAAATAAACGACAAATCCGTTGCACAAAAATCAGGCAAAACGTCGTTTTCGTCATAAATATCCGCCTTTGAACAATTTTTGATGTTCATTCGTTCAACGACCTTAACACGCTCGTCCGTCCTGAGTTTCCAAGCAAATTGACCATATCCGACGTCAACAGAATAGACTTTTTTTGCCCCATTTTGGAGCATACAATCTGTAAAACCGCCCGTAGAAGCACCAGCATCGAGGCAAATTCGGTCGTTTAGGTTCAATTCAAAGGCTTTTACGGCTTTTGCAAGTTTATATCCGCCACGAGAAACAAACGGCATCGATTTGACCTCAATGTCTAGCCCTTCGTGGTATTCCAACTGATAGCCAGCCTTTGTGATTTTTTCGCCGTTAATTTTTACGTTGCCAGCCATAATCGCAGCCTGTGCCTTGCTTTTCGTCTCAAAATAGCCTAAATCGAATAAAATTTTATCTAAACGTTCTTTCATTTTTCTCCAAAATTAAATATTTTCTTCGCATTCGCCGTGGTCGCCTCGTCAACTTCCTCAAAAGATATTTCTCGAAGTTTCGCAATTTCTTCAGCAACAAATTTCACATAAACGGGCGAATTTTCCTCACCACGATGCGGAACAGGCGTCAAATAAGGCGAATCAGTTTCCAAAAGCAATCTATCGAGTGGGGTGATTTTGGCGACTTCTTTCGTTTTTTTAGCATTTTTAAACGTTACAACACCGCCCAAAGCGAGATACCAGCCTTCTCTCAGGCATCTTTGTGCAAATTCTGGCGAGCCTGAAAAACAGTGCATAACGATGGGGATTTTCCCCTCAGAATATTTCTTCAAAATGTCGAAAGTATCGCCATGAGCCTCTCTATCGTGAATCAACACGGGTAAATTTTTTCGTTTTGCAATCTCGATTTGCTTTATGAAAATCTCTTTTTGACGTTCGTGATTTTCTTGTTCTTTAATCCAATAATAATCAAGCCCGATTTCGCCCACCGCAACAATTTTCGGGTGGTCGCAATATTTTTCAACAATTTCTGCCCAATTCTCTGGCAAATCAGAGATTTCTTCAGGTTGAACGCCAAGTGCACCGTACAAATTGTCATATTTTTCAATCAAATTTATAATACCGTCAAATTCTTTCGGCACAACCCCCGGTATAATGACCTTTTCGACCCCAACAGCCTTTAACTCTGCCAAAATCGCATCAATTCTGCCTTCGTAATTTTCAATATTCAAATGTGCATGCGTATCAATCATAATTTTATAATATCCTACTCCGCAAAATCCGACAAGATGCAATTACTGAGCAAAAAGCCCTCGTTCGTTAAAGCATAGCCGTTTTCGGTTTTCTTAAAATATTTTTCATATTTTTTTAAAACTTCAGAATATTTTTTTTCAAAATCAATTCCAAACTTTTCATTAATCGCCGAAACGTTCACCCCGTCTGCTTTTCGGAAACCTAAAAAAATTGATTCCTCAAGCATTACATCTTTTGTCAAAATTTCCCTTTCGGTCAAATTCATTGGGTTGTCAAGGTATTTTTCTATCGTATTTTCATGCGTATATCTTGTCGAACCCTCGTAACCGCTTGCACCACAACCGAAACCGTAATAATTTTCATCATTCCAATAATTCAAATTATGTCTTGATTCGAACCCTTTTTTGGCGAAATTGCTGATTTCATAATGCTTATAGCCATATTTTGCCGTAATTTCACACAATTTTAAATACATATCAGCCTGCATATCCTCATCAGGCAAGGTTTTCGGGCATTCGGCAAAAAACTTCGAACCCTCTTCGATTTTAAGTCCGTAAGATGAAATGTGCTCGACACCAATTTCGCAAGCAGTTATCACAGATGCAGAAACATCGCTCATAATCTGGCTTGGCAGACCATAAATCAAATCAATATTTATATTTTTAAACCCAACCTCTCGAGCCATCGAAATAGCATCGAAAGCCTGTTTTACTGTGTGTTTTCGCCCGATTAATTTCAACAAATTGTCATCAAAACTTTGTACCCCGAAACTGAGCCTATTCACACCCACATCAAAAATACCTTTAAGCCAGTCACGAGAAGTGCTTTCAGGGTTTGCCTCGATTGTAATTTCAGCATTATTTTCAAAATCAAATTTCGAAACAATTTTACCAATTTGCACAAAATCAATCAGCGACGGTGTTCCGCCACCAATATAAAGCGTTTTTATTTTTTCGCCCAAATATCGTCCCTCGATTTCTGCCAAAAGTCCCTTGAGATATTTTTCCCTTAACTCAAGTGCAGGATAAGAGGAAAACGTGCAATAGTAACACTTTCGCAGACAAAAAGGTATATGAACATAAACGCTTGAGGTCATTATTTAATCATCTCGTACAAAAGTCTGTAAACCTTTAAAATATGGTTATTCAAGGCGAAACCTTGTTCTTTTCTGAACGAATAAGATTTTTCCATATATTTTAAATATTCATCATTTTGCGTTTGTTCGAGTTCCAAAACAGCCGTAATAGCATCGTTTGCGTCGATTTTATACAAACTTTTTGTAGAATCATAATTCATCGAGCAGCCAAATTTTACAAGTTCCGCACCCGTGTTTTTGCCAAACATAGCACCGCTTGCGACCAATTTTTTCAACATGGAAACATCTTTTTTCGCAAGTGCAAGGTCCGCCGCCGTAAATCCGTCATTCGTCAACGAATTTATGTCTGCTCCATTAAAAATTAAATCCGCCGCAACGTCCTCATTACCTTGCAAAATCGCAATCTGCAATGCCGTCAAGCCGAGATTTTTTTCCTTCGCATTAAGGTCAACATTCGATTTCAACAAAGGTTTAATCACTGCCTCATTTTTCGTGATAACCGCAGTAATCAAAGGCGTTACGTCCGAACTTTCCTTATAAGAACATTTTACATTGACGTTCGCACCGTCCTTAATCAGGGTTTCGACAGTTTTGACATCACCCTTCTCAACCGCTGCCTGCAACATCGTTTTGCCGTTTTCATCAGCCATATTGACGTCTGCTCCAGCCTTGACGAGTTCTTCATAAGAATCTGTTTTGTTAGCCGTAATCGCTGATTTAGCAAGGACTTCGCCCTGTTTTGATTCAACGTCAATTTTTGCACCGTTAGCCTTCAAACATTCAACGATGTCTTTTTTGCCATAAAACGTAGCCGTGACAAGCGGTGTAGCCCCATGGACAGTTTTTGCTTCAATATTTGCACCAGCAACAATCAAAATTTGAACAATTTCCCTATTTCCCTTGTAACAAGCGGTATGCAAGGGTGTTGTGCCGTCCTTCACGGTTGCGGTATTGATTTTTGCACCTCGTTGGAGCAAATACCTTACTACATTTGGATTTCCGCTCTCAACCGCAGCATGCAACGGGGTAAATCCGTCAGAATTAACGACATTGACGTTTGCACCAGCCTCTGCAAGGTTTTTGACCATTGCAATGTTGCCGTTGAAACTTGCCCAAATCAATGGTGTTGTATTCGATTTTAACGCCGCATCGGGATTCATGCCCGCCATAAGGTACGTTCTGACAATCTCCGTCTTATTTAATTCTGCCTGTTTGACAAAATCTTCTTCATTAAATTTCAAACCGACCTGCTTGATTTGCTTTTTGTATTGAGCAGTTTCTTTTTTATTTTTTTCAACGGGAACATAATCTGATTTCTTTGCAGGAGTAGGCGTAATGTCCTCTTGTGGTTGAGTTTTTTCGGGCTGAACAACCATTTCGTCAATTTTTTTATTTTCATTTTCGAAATTTTCTTCTTGAACGGGCAAATCCTCTATATGCTCGTCTGTTTTAGGTTTTATGACTTCTTTAACCTTTTGTTGTTCTTCTACAACTTCTTTTTCTTCTTCGACAACGCCTTCATCTTTTTTGGGTGCAATGCGTTGCGGTTCTTGAGGTTGAAGGTTATGTTTAACTTCATTTTTAACTTCTTGTTTATCGGAAACATTTTTTTCTGTCGTTTCGACAGTTTCTGTTTCAGTGACATTTCCTACCGAAGAGTCAGGCTCTGCCATCATTTTCGTGTTTACTGACTGTTTTTCGAGCATTTCTTTTTCATACTTCAAACGTTCTTCATTTCTTTGACGTTTAAGGTTCTGAAGTTCCTTCTTTGCTGCTTTTTGAGCCTTTTTATATTCAGCATTTTGTTTTTTTGCATTTTTTATTGCTTCGTCTGCCCGCATTTTTGCAAACTCTTGTTTTTCAAAATTGGCTTCTTCAGCGGATTTTACAATTTCATTATTCGCAACGGTTTCTGTATTTTTGTCAACACTTTTTGCAAACACATTTTCCGCCGTAATCGGTGCGGCTATTAACATTAAAGCGATAAATAATACAATTTTTTTCATAAAAATTCCTCTTCTAATAAAAGAATAATGTATTTTTTCAAATATGTAAAATTTTTAACAAAAACGTATCGTTATGCCCCGTTTTTACAATCGTGGTAAAATATTATCATGATTTTAAAAGTTTCTATCAAAGATATTGCGGAAATTGACCTCGATGAAGTTATGGAAATCGAGGAAGTTGCCTACCCAAACCACCACTGGTCAAGGGTTTCATTCGAAAATGAAATTTCTAATAAACTGGCAACGTACAGATGTGCTTTGACACCAAAAGGCGATATGGCTGGATTTTACGGTTTTTGGCAAATTCTTGAAGAAGCCCATATCACAACCATCGCAACCCACCCTGACTTTCGTCGGCAAGGGGTGGCGAAAACGTTGATGTTTGACATCATCGACGAATGTTACAAAAAAATGATTAAGTATATCACCCTTGAAGTCCGTGAGAGTAACATCGCAGCCATTTCTCTCTATGACAAATTCGGATTTTCCACAATCGGAACAAGAAAAAAATATTATCAGGACAATAATGAAGATGCCTTAATAATGTTTACCGAAAATATTTGGTATGATAAATTTAAGTCAAATTACAAAAAACTGAAAGAAGAATTTTACGGGCAAACAAAATGACAAACGAAGTTCAACAAAAAAAACAAAAAACGCCGCAATATTCACCGCTTAGGCTCGTCGGAATATTATCCTTCGTCGGATTTTTCACGGTATTGCTCATCGTTGCTACGTTTACAAGAATCAAACTCTTCAACATTTTGCAGCCCTTCTTAGGCTTGCTTCACCCAGAATTTTTTCAAGATTTAGGTTCTGTTTTTGCGTTTAAATCTTATTTTTACATTCCGCAAGTGCCTGTATTGCTCTTCTCTGTTGCACTTTTAGGGGCTGCTTGCACAATGACGTCCGCTTTTTTCTATATTGTTTTAGGTTTAACCCTAATCCCGATTTTCGGCTTGGGTGGCGGATTTAACTATGTTTTGCAACCTTCTTTCGGATACATTTTAGCCTTTATCCCTGCATCTTTGATTGCAGGTGGAATCATGTATCGAAACCATTCCGTGAAAAATATGTTAAAAGCAACAATAACGGCTGTTTTGATTATTCATATTCTTGGATTTTTCTACATGCTTTTAGTTCTTCTTTTAAAGCATGAAAACTTCTCATACATTATGGATTGGCTATTTTTCGAAAGTTTCACAAGGGCGGTATTCGATATAATCTTCGGTTTTCTCGCCATGCTTTTGGCTAAATTCTTCCGAAAATTTACTTGGATTATCACCGCAATTTAAAAAAAATTTGCACAAAAAAAGAACCCCGAAAGGTTCTTTTTTATTGATTTTTCAAATTCTAAGGAGCGAGAATTGTGATAACGTTTCTTCCTTCAAGTGACGGTTTTTTTTCAACTGTCAATTTTACGTCCTTCAAATCTTCCAAAAATCTATTAGCCAAATCGTATGCCAACTGATTGTGCTGCATTTCACGTCCTCTAAGCATTACGACGATTTTAACCTTGTTTCCGTCAGCCAAAAATTTCTTAATGTTTTTAATTCTGACTTGATAATCGTGAACGTCAATCTTATACCTGATTTTGATTTCCTTGATTTCAACGACTTTTTGTTTCTTTTTCGCCTCTTTGGCACGTCTTGCCATTTCGTATTTATATTTTCCGTAGTCAAGAATTTTCGCAACAGGCGGTTCTTGGTTCGGGGAAACAACCACCAAGTCCAAATCTTTATCTTGTGCCATTTGGAGTGCTTTTGCCGTCGCAATTACTCCATGATTATTTCCTTCATCGTCAATCAATCTGACTTCTTTTGATGTAATTCTTTCATTTAACAACGAATTGTTGTTCTGGTTAAAATCTCTGCTGATAATATTTCTCCTTCTTTTTATCTTTGTGAACTTTATAATAACAAGAAAATCCCGTTATAGCAAGTCATACAAAAAATTTTTATGACGATTTTGTAAACATGGGGTTGATTTTATTTCATGTTTTAAATAATATTGTCCTGAAGCCAAAGACATTTGGGGGACTGGGTCGACACGACGGGTTGGCGGTTAGTAATAACTTAAGTCAACAAAGTCAGCAAGACAGTTGGTAATTAGAAATAAAACCAATCAGCAAAGTCGAAAGTCAGAAGCGAGCAGCGATGTTCATTAAGACAAAACCCGAAAATCCTTAAAAAATACCCAAATCAGGTAACATCAAAATTTCAATACAAATCTCGTTTTGCTCGGGATTTTATAAAATTTTCGATTTTACGATTGGTTTCACTCGTAAAATTTTTTTTTGCGAGGGAAAAACAGGTCGATAAAATACAAAGGAGCAAAAATGGCAACAAAAGCTTTTAAACAAGAAAAGGCTGACTCCATTAAAGAAAAAATGGAAAAGGCACAAGTAGCCATCGTTACTGAATACAAAGGTATGACAGTAGAAGAAATTCAATGTCTCCGTCGTGAACTTCAAAAAGTTGGCGGTGACTATATGGTTACAAAAAATACTTTGGCAAAGTTGGCAATTAAGGGAACTCAATTTGAAGTATTGGCAGAAACTTTCAAAGGACCTATCGCAGTTGCGTTTGGTTTTGAAGATCCTGCACAACCTGCAAAAGTTCTTGCTAAGTTTATCAAAGAAAAGAAAAAAGGTGTTATTGTTGCAGCAGGCTTGGACGGACAATTGTTGTCCGCAGAAGAAGCAAAAGCACTTGCAGATATTCCTTCAAAAGAAGAACTTTATGCAAAAATGCTTGGCTGCGTAAATTCACCGGCAACAGGTATCGCTGGCGCTGTAAACGCTGTAATGAGCAGTTTGGTCAGAGCAATCGATGCAGTTGCAAAACAAAAAGCTGCATAGTTTTAGCGGCATAAATTACTAAAGAAAAAATTTAAAGGAGAAATAAAATGAGCAACGTAACAGAAATTTTAGAAAAAATCGAATCATTAACATTGCTTGAAGCAGCAGAATTAGTTAAAGCAATGGAAGAAAAATTCGGCGTATCAGCAGCAGCACCGGTTGCAGTTGCAGCAGCAGCACCGGCAGCAGACGCCGCCGCGGCCGGCGGCGGGGCGGGGAAATTCGGTCCATAGTTACCTCTCCTTTTCGAAAACGTGTATGTCAAAGGCGATGCGGCAGTCCAGCTGCGTGAGTTTACATAATTTTTCAACGCCGGTCTTCGGCGTTTTCCAGCAGTAGGGCGTCATGCCGAACAGCGCCTGTATGTCCGCCGGGTCCTCCAGATGGATAACGTCCGTTATGTGCCGAATACTCACATACCGGAAACCCTCATAGGGTGTCTCCTTCACCTCATTGACATAGGGGTGGTCATAGAGCACCTGCTTCATCTCCCACAGGTGCATTTCTCCGGGCACCACATAGATAAAGTGCCCGCCGGGCCGCAGCACACGGCGGAATTCCTCGATGGCCAGCGGCGAGAAGCAGTTGATGAGCAGGTCTACGGACCCGTCTGCCGCCGGCAGGCGGTAGGAGGAGGCCACAGCGAACTGCACATTTTTCTCCCGCTTAGCCGCCAGACGCAGTATGGGCTTGGAGATATCGATCCCGGCGATCACCGGCGTCTTCCCGGCCTCACA
>OHOJ01000448.1_pt1 | contig 14344 bp, 12 predicted proteins | sample 1569791 | NCBI WGS metagenome assembly OHOJ01 (sample SAMEA3879542, study PRJEB24766) | human gut metagenome | biome: human-associated habitat; feature: feces | place: USA | collected 1985/1987
AAATGGGAACGAGATAAATCGCAGGGTAGGCAAACGTGATTGCGTTTATAGATGGATTCTGTTTTCTATCTATTATTTTTATTCATTCACACCCCATCCATTGTGTATAATTTCCCTTTTATAAGTGAAAAATATTATCAGTTCAAACCCTTGACGAAACGTAAATCATTCTATATCATTTTAGTAGGTTAGAAACAACTAACCAATAAGAGAGGAGGCTGTGATTTGAGTCGGGATACCTGGAAAATTCTAAAGCAGATGTCGATGGAAGAAAGTATCAATCAGGTAGAAGTTGAGCTGGCAATGCAATGTGCACCACTGATCACCGGAATGAAGATTTCCAATCTGTTCAGTATCGGACTGGATGATTACAAGGCGATGTATGATATTTTGGAAAACAGTGGCATATCCGTTTATCAGATGGGACTTTTGGACGGCAGAGTGCTTTTTCTGCTATATCAGGAAAATCAGCTTACAAGCTATCTGAGCCGGAAAGACGTTGCAGAGCTTCTTACCAGATTCGGTTATGACAATGTCACACCTGATTGCATTTTAGATACCTGTCGCAGACGATATCAGAAATACATGCTGGAGAAGAAGGATTTTCCGCATGAACTGGGACTGATCCTCGGATATCCACCGGAGGACGTGGAAGGATTTGTGTCACAGCAGGGAAAAAACAGCTTATACACAGGCTACTGGAAGGTTTACAAAGATCCGGAAGCAAAGAAAGCACTATTTGACCGATTCGAATATGCAAAAGAAAGCCTCATCCATCTCTTATCCTGCGGGATCGGGATGAAAGAGATCATAAGTGTTTGCAGTTAATCAAAAGTTTGACAGGGCTTGACCCGGAAAGGAAATAAAATGGATAAGATTTACGTAGTATTCTGGACACAGAGTGGCAACACACAGGCAATGGCACAGGCAGTTGCGGAAGGCATTACAGCAGCAGGAAAAACGCCTGAACTTGTATTTGTTAGTGAAATTCCGGCAGATGCATTAAAAGATGAAGCAGCATTTGCACTCGGATGTCCCGCAATGGGCGCGGAAGTACTGGAAGAAAGTGAAATGGAGCCGTTTGTAATGGCTGTTGAAACATTTGCAAAAGGAAAGAAAATCGCATTATTTGGATCCTACGGATGGGGAGACGGACAGTGGATGCGTGACTGGACAGAACGTATGCAGAGCGCCGGCGCCGAGATCGTAGGCGGGGAAGGACTGATCTGTAATGAAACACCGGACGAAGAAGCTTTGGAAGAGTGTAGAGAACTTGGTAAGCAGCTCGCCTCTTAGAGAAAGGATATCCTATAAATTAGCCTTATTATTAATAGGCAGTTTGTATATTATTATAACGGTTAGAATTAACTAACATAGAATAAATCATGTGGAACCCTCAGTTTGTATCACTGCTGAACTTGTCATGCATCATAGATACATGACATTATGTACAAAACCGGAAGCGTCACCGGCTTCCGGGAGGATTTCCGCAGTCCTTAAAGGAGGAAAAAAGTGAAAAATTTAAGTATTGAAAAAGTAATCGGAAGAGAAATCCTGGATTCCAGAGGAAATCCTACCGTAGAAGCTGAAATCCATCTGGCTGATGGCACAGTTGCAAGAGGAACCGCTCCGTCCGGCGCATCTACAGGAGAATTTGAAGCACTGGAGCTTCGTGACGGCGATAAGAGCAGATATCTTGGAAAAGGTGTTACAAAAGCTGTCAACAATATAAATACAACGATCAATGATGTACTGCATGGCATGGATGCATCTGATCTTTACGCAGTAGATGCAGCAATGATCAAGGCAGATGGTACAAAGGGTAAGACAAACCTTGGTGCAAATGCAATCCTGGCAGTATCCATTGCATCTGCAAGAGCTGCAGCAACGGCTCTGGAGCTTCCGCTTTATAAATTTTTAGGCGGTATTTCCGGAAACAGACTTCCTGTTCCGATGATGAATATTGTAAACGGCGGATGCCATGCATTATCTTCCGGCCTGGATGTACAGGAGTTCATGATCATGCCTGTCGGCGCACCATCTTTTAAAGAAGCCTTACGCTGGTGCGCGGAAGTATTCCATGCACTTGCTTCTATCTTAAAAGAACGTGGACTGGCTACTTCTGTAGGCGATGAAGGTGGTTTTGCACCGGCTCTGAAATCTGATGAGGAAGCGATCGAAACGATTCTGGAGGCTGTAAAGAAAGCAGGCTATGAACCGGGTAAAGATTTCAAGATTGCTATGGACGCAGCATCTTCTGAGTGGAAGAGTGAAAAAGGAAAAGGATATTACAAACTGCCAAAGGCAGGAAGTGAATATACAGCAGATGAACTGATTGAGCATTGGGCGAACCTTTGCGAAAAATACCCGATCATTTCTATCGAAGACGGTCTGGATGAAGAAGACTGGGAAGGCTGGCAGAAGCTGACAAAGCGTCTTGGAGACAAGGTACAGCTTGTTGGTGATGATTTATTTGTAACAAATACGGAGAGACTGGCAAAGGGGATTGAACTGGGAGCAGGCAATGCGATCCTGATCAAGCTCAATCAGATCGGTTCTGTATCAGAAACACTTGAAGCAATCAAGATGGCACACAAAGCAGGCTATACAGCGATCAGCTCTCACAGAAGCGGTGAGACAGCAGATACGACGATTGCCGATCTTGCCGTTGCACTGAACACCTGCCAGATCAAGACCGGTGCGCCATCCAGATCTGAGCGTGTTGCAAAATACAACCAGCTATTGCGTATTGAAGAGCAGCTTGGAAAAAGTGCCGTATATCCGGGCATAAAAGCCTTCAACGTAAAGAACTAAGCTACCACATATTTTTTCATACTTCATTTTATTTTAAAGCCTCAGCCATCTCCCGGGGAGATGGCTGAGGCAGAGAACAGCCCTCTGCATGTAGGGCTGTTCTTTTTGGGAAAAAATGTAGAGTCTTGACTTCTCATTTTCTGTTTGCTATCATAAGGCATATTCAAGACTGCCTGAAGGCAGTATCTAAGAAATTGAAGATAATTAAAAATCAGATATCATAATAAAAAGACCCCTCAGGGGTCTTTTTATTTGGTATAAATCTGTTTCAGATAATCAACTCTTGCGGTCATATTGTCCATCATCAGATCCAGAACGGTCAAAGCAGTCATGGCTTCAACTACAACAACGGCTCTTGGCATGATGACCGGATCGTGACGTCCTTTGATCTGAATGTCAATTTCTTCCCCGGCTTTGTTGACCGTGTGCTGTGTCTGGAAAATAGATGGTGTCGGCTTTACATAGGCACGGAGCAGGATCTGGCTGCCATCGGAAATACCGCCCAAAATACCGCCGCTGTGATTCGTTTCCTTGATAACCTTGCCATCCTTCATGCAGAAGCTGTCGTTATTTTCACTGCCATGCATATGAGCGACATTTATGCCATCACCGATCTCAAATGCCTTGACAGCACCGATTGACATCACGGCTTTGGCAAGGGAGGCATCCAGCTTATCAAATACAGGTTCTCCGATTCCGGCGGGAACACCGTCTATCCTGCATTCGATCACACCGCCACAGGAATCCTTCTGCTCCATACAGCTTGAGAGATAAGCCTCCGCTTCTTCGGAAGCCTTTCGATCAGGCATAGCGGTAGGAGTTGTTAAAATAGCATCACGGTCAAACTGTTCCATAGAAGCCTCGACAGGTCCGATCGCTTTTGTGTAAGCACAGACCGTAATACCAAGCTCCTGTAATAATTTACAGGCAATAGCCCCTGCTGCCACACGACCGATCGTTTCACGTCCGGAGGAACGACCGCCGCCGCGGTAGTCGCGGAAACCGTATTTGGCATCAAAGGTAAAATCCGCATGCCCCGGTCTATAATAAGAGGCGATCTCGGAATAATCGGAAGACCGCTGGGACGTATTTCTGACCAGAAGTGCGATCGGCGTTCCGGTTGTTTTCCCTTCAAATACACCGGACAGGATCTCAACCGCATCCGCCTCTTTACGCGGTGTGGCAAATTTTGACTGACCGGGTTTACGACGGTTTAAATAAAGCTGTATATCCTCTGCACAAAGAGAAAGCCCTGCGGGACAACCGTCGATCACAACGCCGAGCCCTTCTCCGTGCGATTCTCCAAATGTTTCTATTCTGAAATGTGTTCCAAATATTGAACCAGCCATAATAAGTATCCTTTCTGCTTCTGTTTGTATCATCTATCTTTCCATTATATCGAAGTTTCTTTTTAATGACAATGAAAAAAAAAAATGCTATAATTGAAGCAATTTGTAAAAGGAGGAATCTATATGAAAGGAAAAGAAGTAAGGCTGGGGCTTTTTGTCCTTGTCATGGCTGCGATAGTTATTGCGCCTGTCAAGAATACTTATGCTGCGGTGTCGGAAAACACAGCAGTCTATGGCGTGCAGACGCAGGCAGATGATGGAACGACATCCGGAACCTGCGGTGCAGATGAGGATGGAGCAAATGCGACATGGACATTGGATGAAAACGGTGTGCTGACGATCTCCGGAACAGGCGCGATCAAAGGATTTTCATTCAGTTCCAGTTCTCTTTCTATAAAAGAAGTTGTGGTCAAAGAGGGAATCACTGAAATTGGAAGAAGAACTTTTCAGAACTGTGCGCAGATCCAAACGGTTACGTTACCGGAATCACTTACAACGTTAGAAGAAGGAACTTTTTTGGGCTGTTCCGGTTTGAAAAAGATTACGATTCCCAAAAACTGCGAAACGATTGGTAATCATGCGTTTTATTATTGCAGCGGGCTGGAAGAAATTTCGGTAGCAGATGGAAATCCGGTATTTGACAGCCGCGGGGACTGTAAGGCATTGATCGATTCCCAAAGCAATACATTGTTGCTTGGTGGGAAAAATTCTGTAGTGCCGGATGGTGTTACGGCGATTGCGGAGTATGCATTTGCTTATACGGGAATCACAGAAATGACGATCCCGGACTCTGTAATCAGGATAGATGAATATGCATTTTGTGCTTGCAAACAGCTTAAGAGTGTTGTGCTGCCTGCAAATATCACAAGTATAGAAAAGGATACCTTTCGGGACTGCAGTAGTCTGGAAACGGTAAATTTGCCGGAAGGGCTCAAAACGATTGGAAACGCTGCATTTGAAAGCAGTGGTCTGCAAGCAGTTACGATCCCTGCTGCAGTAGATTCTATAGGAAATGTTGCTTTTTCCTCTTGTAAAAGCCTGACTGAAATCGTAATTCCAAAAGGTGTGACACAAATTCCTTATCGTTGTTTTGATGAATGTGATAATCTGACCTCTATTGTGCTGCCCGGCAGTATAGAAGTGATCGATGTATATGCTTTCGATGCATGTTATCAACTGGATACTGTGTTGTTCTGCGGGACGCAGGCACAGTGGAATGCAATAAACATTGATAAAAGCAATGACCAATTGTTTAAATCGACAACCACGATCCAATATCACGATATCGTAAAGGTGGATGAAACGCTTGTTACCTGTACAGAGTCCGGAACAGAGGCTTATTATAAGTGCCGGATCTGCAATAAAATGTTCCGGACGGCGGAGGTGGCAACAGATCCACAGGAGATTTCGGAGCCGGTTGTGATCCCTGCTTTCGGGCATCAGTTTACGGTAAAAAATATCGCTGCAAACTATCTGGCATCAGAGGCGACCTGTAAGGAGCCTGCCCATTATTATTATCTGTGCGAGATCTGCAACGAGCCTGCTAAAGATATGAAAGATACCTATACGGTCGGTAGTGTAAAGACAGAACATAGCTGGGACAGCGGTAAGATAACAACGGAGCCGACGACGCAGGCAGAAGGTGTGAAAACCTATACCTGCACGATCTGCCATGCAACGAAAACAGAGGCGGTGGCAAAGCTGCCCGCAGAAAGTGAAAAGCCGCAGCCAGAAGAACAGACCGGCTTGAAAAAGGGACAGAAAATAACCGTAAAGGGATATACCTATAAAGTGAAAAATGCTTCGGAAGTCATTTTCATGGGTGTGAAAAATAAGAAAGCCAAAACGATCACCATTCCGGCGAAGGTCAAGCTGAACGGAAAATACTATAAAGTAACGGAACTGGCTGCAAAATCCTTAAAGGGTGTGCAGGCAAAAACGATCGTGATCGGCAGTCAGGTAAAAGTGATCGGAAAGTCAGCCATGCAGAACTGCAAGAAGTTGAAAACGCTCAAGATCAAATCAACAAAGCTGAAAAAGGTTGGAAAGAATGCGTTCCGCGGCGTTTCCAAGAAGGCGAAGGTTATCGTGCCAAAGAAAATGAAAAGCACTTATAAAAAGCTGTTAAAGGGAAAAGGACTGAACTGGTGATAAAATGAAAGAAATGACAGTGATCAGAAAGCTTCTGCTGCTTGCGGCGTCAGTCTTTTTCTTTCTGATCGGAAACAGTATGCTGTATCAGGGAAATGCGGCATTTTTCATGGATCAGGTGCAGGAGGACGGACAGTCGGTCAATCAGACCTACAGTCTGACGGATGTGCTGGCAGCAAATGATGGGCTTTCGTTATCGGAAAATACAATAGAAACCGTAGAGACGGAAACAGGAGAATCATGGGAATCATTCTTTGACCTGAATGCATGGAATCTGCTCCTTGTCAATAAGCAGCATCCGATCCCGGAGGATTATGAAGTGAAGCTGGGCGTGATCAAGGGAAGCATGAAATGTGATGAGCGGATCATTCCGGAGCTTACCGAAATGATGCAGGATGCCAAAAAGGATGGCATTACGCTGGTAGTCTGTTCGCCTTATCGGGATATGAGCAGACAGGATATGCTGTTTAACCGTAAGATCAAAAATTATATGAGGAAAAATGTATCTTTTCTGGAGGCTTATAAGAAGACTGCACAGGCGGTCACGATCCCCGGCGCAAGTGAGCATCAGATCGGACTGGCGCTTGATATCATATCAAATACGTATACGGCGCTGGAGGAAGGCTTTGCAGACACAGCCGCAGGCAAATGGCTGGCAGCACATTGTCAGGATTATGGCTTTATCCTGCGTTATCCAAAGGGAAAAGAAGAAATTACGGGAATTGAATTTGAACCATGGCATTTCCGCTATGTCGGAAAGGATGCGGCAACGATCATTATGAAAAAAAATCTGACACTTGAAGAATTTGTCCAGAGAGTCAGACAACAATAGGATAGATAAGAAAGGGTGTATCCAATAAATAAAAGTGTTGGATGCGATATGCAAAATGAAACTGATATCATGGAATGTAAACGGGTTACGAGCCTGTGTGGGCAAAGGATTTATGGATTTTTTCCGGGAGGCGGATGCGGATATCTTCTGCATTCAGGAATCCAAGCTGCAGGAGAGACAGATCGAGCTGCCGCTTGAGGGCTATCATCAATACTGGAACTATGCGGAAAAGAAGGGTTATTCCGGAACGGCTCTTTTTACAAAGAAAGAGCCACTGCAGGTAACATATGGAATCGGGATTGAGGAGCATGACAGGGAAGGGCGTGTGATTACAGCCGAATATGAAGATCTGTATGTGGTTACGGTCTATACACCGAATTCCCAGCAGGAGCTTGCCAGACTTTCCTATCGCATGACGTGGGAAAAGGCATTTTTAGACTATATCAACGGACTGAAAAACAGAAAATCCGTTGTATTCTGCGGAGATCTGAATGTGGCACATCAGGAGATCGATCTGAAAAATCCGAAGACAAATCGCCACAATGCAGGCTTTACGGATGAGGAAAGAAGCTGTTTTGACAAGGTTCTGGCATCCGGCTATATTGACACTTACCGCTATTTTTATCCGGATACGGAGGGCGTTTATTCCTGGTGGTCATACCGGTTTAAGGCAAGAGAGAAGAACGCAGGCTGGCGTATCGACTATTTTGTAGTATCGGAAGATCTGAAGGACCGTCTCGCAGGCGCGGCGATCCACACACAGGTTATGGGATCGGATCACTGCCCAATCGAGCTGGATCTAAATGCAGTTGACATGGCTGCTGTTTAAAGCTATCATATAAATTCTGAGCGACTATAATGGCAAGAAAATAAGGAGATACAGATGTATAAGATTTTAAAGCAGGAAGGGACTGCCAAACGGGCAGAATTTCAGACCGTTCACGGAACCGTACAAACACCGGTATTTATGAATGTCGGTACAATCGCGGCAATCAAGGGTGCCGTCGGAACGGAGGATCTGGAGCAGATCGGAACACAGATCCAGCTTTCCAATACGTATCATCTGCATGTGCGTCCGGGAGACGAGATCGTGCATGAGCTGGGCGGACTTCATAAATTTATGGTATGGGATAGACCAATCCTGACAGATTCCGGCGGATTTCAGGTGTTTTCGCTGGCAGGACTGCGCAAGATCAAGGAAGAGGGCGTTTATTTCCATTCTCATATTGACGGACGTAAGATTTTCATGGGACCGGAAGAAAGTATGCAGATCCAGTCTAATCTTGCTTCAACGATTGCCATGGCATTTGATGAATGTGCACCAGCGAAAGCAGAACGCAGCTATGTGCAAAACTCCGTGGAACGTACGACGCGCTGGCTTGCCCGCTGTAAAGCAGAAATGCAGCGCCTGAATCAGCTTGATCGTACGATCAATAAAGAGCAGCTTCTGTTTGGTATCAATCAGGGCGCAATTTATGAGGATATCCGCATCGATCATGCAAAGCGCATTGCGGAAATGAATCTGGACGGTTACGCGATCGGAGGACTTGCTGTTGGTGAGACACATGAAGAAATGTATCATATTATAGAGGAAACAGTTCCCTATCTGCCAAAGGATAAGCCGACTTATCTGATGGGCGTCGGAACACCGGCAAATATTCTGGAAGGCGTAGAGCGAGGTATTGATTTCTTTGACTGTGTATATCCATCCCGGAACGGACGTCACGGACATTTATATACAAAATCCGGTAAGATCAATCTGTTCAATGCAAAATATGAGCTGGATGAAAGACCGATCGAGGAAGGCTGCCAGTGTCCTGCCTGCAGAAGATATTCAAGGGCTTATATCCGCCATCTGTTAAAGGCAAAGGAAATGCTGGGTATGCGGCTTTGCGTGCTGCACAATCTGTATTTCTATAATCATCTGATGGAAGAGATCAGAAATGCACTTGATGAAGGCAGATTTGCTGCATACAAGAAAGAAATGCTGGAAAGCATGGCGGCCGGTGAGCAGCAATAGGCAAAAATAGTCTTGCAAGATTCGTCTAATTTGTGTATGATAACTGTTAGCATATTTTATGTACATTTTAATCTGGAGGAAGAAACATGGGTATTTTATTATCTGAAACAGCAGCAGCAAATTCAATGTCAGGTGTGGTCCTGGTTGTATATCTTGTATTTATCGTCGGTTTTATCTATTTCTTAATGATCCGTCCGCAGAAGAAGGAACAGAAGAAAATGAACGCTATGCTTTCCCAGCTTGCGATCGGCGACAGCATTTTAACAACAAGTGGTTTTTACGGAATGGTAATTGATATCAATGATGACCAGGGTACTGTGATCGTTGAGTTCGGTAATAACAAAAACTGTCGTATCCCAATGAATAAGACAGCAATCGTACAGGTAGAAAAGCCTGACGCAGAATAAAAACGAAAATAGAACCGGGGCAGATAAATGAATGCATTTATTTGCCCTTTTTATGTAATGGGAAACTTCGTTTCTATTACATAAAACGCTCCTGTAACTTATGAAGCGGGATATGTTATGGAGGTAGAATATGTATAAAGAAATCGCAAAATTGATCATGTACGGTAATATGAAGGAGGATACGATCCTGGTAAAGCTGGGAGAGATCTTCCGCGCATTTGATGAAAAGACAGAGGACAATGCACAGCTTATCCGGGATATTTATACGCAGCTCAAGCGCCTTTTGGAGGTGGCAACGGATTACGGCTTTGACCATAATCTGTGGCACAACTATCTGACATATCTGCTCATCACAAACGAAAATCCGTTCAGTCTGACCTGTGAAAAGGTCGGTGCAAATGATGGCAGCGTCAATATTTTCGCAAAGAATGATTTCAGAGTGTTCCGCAACCTGTTTTTCTTTGATTTTAAACCGATCGAGGAAGCACTCGGTATCCAGTGCTTCAGTATTCTGTCCGATTACAAGGCAATCGGCAAAAAAGAGCTGATGTACAATAAAAATGTCAGTGAAAAGGTACAGGCACTCAGTGAAAAGCTGGAGCAGACAAAGGATGAGAATGAATTCTTTGAAGCGGTCACCGATTTTTACAAGGCTTACGGTGTCGGTATGTTCGGTCTGAACAAAGCCTTCCGTCTGATCGATAAGGGGCAGGGCGAGCCTGACTTTTACCCGATCAATAATCTGGATAAGGTCATGCTTGATGATCTTGTCGGCTATGAGATTCAGAAAAAGAAGCTGGTTGATAATACAGAAGCGTTTGTACAGGGCAGAAAAGCCAATAATGTACTGCTGTTCGGTGATAGCGGAACAGGTAAATCGACGAGCATTAAGGCAATCGTCAACCAGTACTATGATCAGGGACTCCGTATGATCGAGATCTACAAGCATCAGTTTAAGGATCTGTCCGGTGTGATCGCCCGGATCAAAAACAGAAATTATCGCTTTATTATCTATATGGATGATCTTTCTTTTGAGGAATTTGAGATTGAGTATAAGTTCTTAAAAGCTGTTATCGAGGGCGGTGTGGAAACCAAACCGGAAAATATTCTGATTTATGCAACTTCCAACCGGCGGCATCTGATCAAAGAGAGCTGGAATGACCGAAACGATCAGGATAATTCTAATGATCGTCACCATTCCGATACGGTTGAAGAGAAACTTTCCCTGGTGAACCGTTTTGGTGTGACCATTAACTACTCGAAGCCGACACAGAAAGAATACTTTGATATTGTTTTGCATCTGGCAAGACGTGCAGGGGTTACCTTACCGGATGAGGAACTCCGTGCAGAGGCCAACAAGTGGGAATTGAGTCATGGAGGCATTTCCGGACGTACGGCAGAGCAGTTTGTCAGCTATCTTGCTTCCCAGCCGGATGCATTTAAATAAAAGGAGAAAACATGTTATATCAGATCTGTCATGGAGCGGTCTCTTTTGCCGATGAAGAGATTTTGCATGACATCAATTTTGAAATCAGAAATACGGAAAAAATTGCAGTCGTCGGGCGGAACGGCTGCGGCAAAACCACGCTCTTAAAGCTGATCCACGGAGATGTGGAGCTGGACAAAAGAGACAGTGATGAGGATATTTTTATTGCAAAAGCAGGCAATCCGCAGATCGGTTACTTAAAACAGATTGCGTTTGAAGATCCTTCCGTTACGCTTGAGCAGGAAGTGCGTAAAGTCTTTGCTCCGATGGAGCGCCGGAAAAAAGAACTGGAAGCTGCGGCACAGGCACTTGAGACTGATTATTCCGAAGAGGCCGTGACACGTTATACCGCAATGGAAGAAAAATTCAAGGAAGACGGCGGATACTATTTTGAAAAAGAGTATGATGTAATCATCCGTAAGTTCGGCTTTTCCGAGGAAGAGCGAAAGAAACCGCTGTCCGAGTTTTCCGGTGGACAACAGACAAAGATTGCCTTTATCAAGCTGCTTTTGAGCAAGCCGGATATTCTGCTTCTGGATGAGCCAACGAACCATCTGGATATCACAACGATCGAGTGGCTGGAGACGTATCTGAAAAATTATCCGAAGGCTGTGGTCGTGGTATCACATGACCGTATGTTTCTGGACAATGTGGTGGACGTGGTGTACGAGATTGAGTACGGCACAGCGACCCGTTATCCGGGCAATTACTCCAATTTCATGGAGCGGAAAAAAGAAAACTACAATAAGATGATGAAAGATTACAATGCGCAGCAGAAAGAAATTGCACGATTGCAGCGCATTGTTGACCGGTTTAAAAATAAACCAACCAAGGTGTCCATGGCGCATTCCAAGGAGAAAGCCATTGAACATATGGTAAAACTCGAAGCTCCGGATCGTTTCGATACCCGGACATTCCATGCAAATTTCCAGCCGGACAAAGAGACCGGAAACGATGTGCTTTTGGTGACAAATCTTGCGATTGGATATGACCACCCGCTTTCTACGGTCAGTTTTGATCTGAAAAAAGGGGAAAAGCTGGGAATCCTCGGTGGAAATGGTCTGGGGAAATCGACACTTTTAAAAACCCTGGTGGGACAGCTTGCCCCGCTGGCCGGAGAGTACAATTTTGGAACAAATGTGCAGATTGGTTATTTTGACCAGCAGATGGCGATGTATTCGAGCCGGAAGACGGTGCTGGATGATTTCTGGGATGAGTTCCCGAATCTGACCGAGACAGAAGCGCGGAATGCGCTCGGCGCCTTTATGTTTACCGGGGAGGATGTATTTAAAAATATTGATATGCTTTCCGGTGGGGAGAAGGTGCGCTTGGCACTGTGTAAGATCTTAAAGCGTCGACCGAATGTGCTGGTGCTGGATGAGCCGACCAACCATATGGATATTGTGGGAAAAGAAACGCTTGAGAGTATGTTAAAAGATTTCTCCGGCACGCTGATCTTCGTATCGCATGACCGATATTTTGTGCGAAAGGTAGCAAACCGTCTGCTTGTTTTTGAGGACGGCACGACACATCTGTATCAGTTTGGTTACGAGGAATATCAGGAAAAACTGGATCGTGAAGCGGCAGAATCCGGGGATGATTATCGTAAAAATCCTGCAGCGTTAGGCGGTGCAATCAGCCAGAACGGTGGCATTCAGCAGAGCAAAGGCACACAGGAAACCGGTGGTAAGAAAGCGTATTACAATCCGGGCAAGGAGCGCTCGAAAATTGAAAAAAAAGTGAAGAAGGCCGAGGAAGAGCTGGCAGTCAAAGAGGAGAAGCTGGACGCTTTAAAACAGGAACTGCTGCGGCCGGAATATCAGTCCAGCTATTCCAAACTGACAGAGATTCAGGGCGAAATCGATGCGCTCGAGGAAGAAATCATGGCAGATATGGAAAACTGGGAGGCACTTTCCCAGCAGCTTGAGGAGCTGGAAGGCTAGAGACATGGTTTCTATAGGCAGAAATATGATGTAAGATATTGTGTGGTCTCTTATAGAAGCAAAAACATGTAAAAGGATACCATGGTGGTTTCTATAGAAGTAAAAACATGAAAAGGATACCACGGTAGTCTCTATAGAAGCAAAAACATGAAAAAGATACCACGGCGGTCTCTATAGAAGTAAAAACATGAAAAAAGATACCACGGTGGTCTCTATAGTAAAAAAATTGATGAGCAGGATACCGTTTAGTCTCTATATTAGAAAAATTCATCAAAAGATACCGCTTTTGGACAAAAAGCGGTATCTTTTGATGTGATTTTAGACTATAGGTGACAAACATCTGATTTGAAGCGTGAAATAAGGCAAAAATGTCACCTGAGCAAGTAATTTTAATACTATAGATACCAGCGTGCCTTCAAATATAGATAATGTTGCAAAAGATAGAAATGAATTACCGATTTTCAGTTGCTATTGATATGCCCCAATGCGACAGTACCTTTAGAAATAATTTGTTATTGAAACTGGCAGTCGAAATGAAATTGTAATAGTCGCTGGATCTGCTCAGTGGAAAGTGGCTGCTTTTGCGTTTCATAGGACACAAGCAGTTTATCGTTTGGATAAATCCCATATTTCATATACAAAGAAATTTTATCTGATGCATTTTTCACATACTCGGATTTATCCATCATTCCAAAGTGTTCCCAATAAAATATTTCTCCGGTTTCAGGGTGACGAATCGTAAAATCGGGGAAAAGTGTAATACTGCCGAGTTTTAATTCACACTCATAGCGATAAGGAATTTTTTGCACATAAAGGCTCATGGCAATCATAGCTTCTGATTTGGAACGCATAAATTCATTTTTGCATGTTTTATGTTTTAATTGTTCCGGATAATTTTTGTTTTTGTTATATGGAGATGATTCCCAGGTTTGAAGTTCCTGGGATACTGGCTGAAAATGTTCTGCCAGCAGTGAATGATAAGCACTATCATAAGTGAGTAATTGTTCTGCTTTGCCACTGTTATAACTGTCATGACGGAAATAATAAGCTAAAGCATCTAAATTAGTTTGATATTCCTTTTGCTTTTCCAGAAGATAACGTCGGATAGCAAGCTGAGAGGCATAAGGTTTCTGGTCTTTGGGAATATAGGTTTTGGTATGCCCATCACTGCGATACCATTTGGTTCGATTACCACATCTGGTGCAGATCAGTTTCCCTTCGGGAAGCTGTTGTAACTGTTTTTGAATGTCTGTCAGCTTTTGCTGCAGCTGTTTCTGTTGCAAAAGCATAGTTTCATAAAATGATATAAAAAACACCCCTTCCATATAGATTTATTTTATTA
>OHOJ01000451.1_pt1 | contig 14271 bp, 15 predicted proteins | sample 1569791 | NCBI WGS metagenome assembly OHOJ01 (sample SAMEA3879542, study PRJEB24766) | human gut metagenome | biome: human-associated habitat; feature: feces | place: USA | collected 1985/1987
TAAAATTATGTAAAATATATCAAAAAGTGACAGGAGGTAATAGAAGTTGTTTTGGGACGTTGATAAGATCCGGCACATCCGGGAAGAAAAACATATAACAAGAGAAAAGCTCGCAACTATGACAGGTATACCAATACAGACTTTGGCAGATTGGGAACAGCACCGACATTCTCCGGTCAGGGTTAATGATCTGCAGAATATCGCAATTGCTCTTGATTGCTATTTGGATGATTTTGTTGTTGACGGAAAACACATCTAATTTGGGTTACGAAAATCCCTGGGTCTCATCAAACCCAGGGATTTTTACCTTATTAACTATATTTATCTAAAGAACTCGACACCTCCATCTGTAAAGAGATAGGTAAGAGCCCCATGGAACCATTTTACATTATCAGGGTCAGAGTAATCCGGATTCATAAAATACAATGCGCCTATGCTTCGATAAGCTCCATTTTTTGTATAATTGCCTGATTCATCTGATCATAAGAATCCCAATACTCTTTTTTTATTTTAATTCCGGTATAGATAAACAATTTCTGAATCATTTGCATAATTTTATCAGCAGAAAATCCCGTTCTATTTTTTATCGTTATCTCAGTTACCGAAACAATATCATGCGCAGCTGTATTTCTTATTTTTTCTTCCGTCAGCCGCAAATTACAAATGAGTTCCTTCAACTGTGCATCCGTTGAAAAATACTCAATTAACGCTTTGATATGAATCGAATAAACATCACCGTTCTGATTGAAACTGCCAGAAAAAGCCTCATTTAACACCTTTTCAATCTCTGTCCCGCGCAATTTTTTTATATCCCACCGACGCAGCTTTGTACCATCTCTTTTCGTAATCCATTTACAGTAATTATTAATATCAATTTTGCACTGTACCTTTAACACAAGCTCAAATAAATCCACCAAAATCGGTGTAATTGCACGAATAAAATCTACATACTCACCATTTTTTAGTTTAATCTGCATTCCAAGCGCATATTCAAATAGCATTCTCTCCGAGGATGCTTTCACCGGAATACAATCAAATTCCAGTTTTTTTGCCAGTTTATCTACTTCCGAAATATCCAGCAACAACCGTTTTTCTGCCAGTTCAAGATAGCCTCTGTATTTTTGGGTATCCTGTTTGCCCATCGTATCAGCAACCGTCAATGCTGCCCTGTAATCATAGGATAGGATATGTTTTTTTATCACTTCTTCTTTTTTCAGTTTCTGCAAGCTTGGACAGGCAATTTCACTGCAGCGATTGTCTGCTCCTGGTTGATTGTCTTCATCCAGTTCCCACAACGTAAACACATCATAATCTTTATAATGATGCTCATTGATTCTTCGTTCTGGTGTTGCAACCTGTATCAATTTTGCCGGGTATTCTTCCATCGTCTGTAATACCAGAAGTCCGCTTTTCATTGCGGGTGTTCCAGACGATACATTCAAAAGTAATTCATCGGTTTCATCCATCGTCCCATAGATTCCATGAATAATTTTTTGAAAATCTTCATAATAAAAATCAAACTCATGAACATTTGTCAATTCTCTCCGTTCAATAATTTCACACTCCATTTTACGGTTTTGCAGTTCACAAAGTTTGTTTAAACAATAACGATACCGATCATCTTTCTCTTGATTTACCAGCATTTCTTTTGACATATACATAATCACTTTATCCGGCTGATAATGTCTGCAAATATGCAAAATCGCACCGTCAAAGCAGTTAGTTGCAGATATTGGATCAGTTCCTCCAACCGGAGTAAATAAAATTTTCTGATGCATTACATTTCTCCTTAAATTTAACCTGTCGTGACTTCTATTATATAATAATTACTTCTTCATCTGCAATTGCAGGACTTACCCCAAACAAATTCACTTCTCCACTTCCGCGAATTTTATAGACACGCACACTGTCCAGTTCTTTATCAATCATTCTTGAAATTTCATCTATTAACTTACGGTACAGACTCTCAGTAATCATTGCCTCAAATGCTGATTTCTGTACCCTGAATCCATATCCATTCAGTTTTTTTGCAAAGGCAAGCCTCTTTTTATTATCTACAATATCATAAATGATAAGAACATACAATTTTTTAACGCTCTGCGTTTCCTCTGTATTCCAAAAATAATTTTCCATCGGCCACTCCTATCGGATCATCACAGGCATATACTGTTGCACATCCCTGCTCTCAATTGCATGAATAAACTGGTTTATCTGCAAATCCATCGCTTTTCTAAAACTCACACTATAATCAACATATGACAAATACCTGTTTTCCGTCCGAAATTTGTTTTCCAGTTTTTGCACATATTTTTTAAATCCCTCTTTTTCCAGAAAAACTCCCGGCTCCTCTGTTCCCGAATAAAAATCCTCCCGCACGAGTTCATGTCCGTTGAGCATACTCAGTGCTACAGAATCAATCAGTACTGCCCTCCATTCTTCCATTAAGTCACTCGCAAGTGTCGGATGTTTTTCCCTGTCACTGTGCATGATTCCAAAATATGGATTCAGCCCCTTTCCTTCAATTTTCCCATATAGTTCATTTAGTATAATCGAATATCCAAGACTGATCAAAGAATTAAATGGATCGCGCGGCGGTCTTCTGTTTCTTCCGGTAAAAGCAAATGCCGGATCTATTATTTTTCCCAGTTCCCGAAAATAAATTTTGGCGGCGGTTCCTTCAAATCCCATCACTTGTTCAATGCTCTGTGCCATATCGAGTTTCTGGTACATATTCTGCATTTCAATCACTGCACGCTGAATATCCGCTTCCTGATTTCTCGCATATCTTCGCAAAATCACGATTTGATTGCGAATTTTTGCATTGATAATACGTTTGGAAAAATCCAGCTTAAATTGCTCATCCTCCGTCACTGCTGCCTGCAAACGTTGCCTTTAAACATTAACATGATTGGTAGAAATCAGTCTTCCAAAATAAGCACCCTTCGTAGAATAAAACAAAATATTTACGCCACGTTTCAGACATTCCGTTATACATTGTGTAGTAATTTGTATTTTTCCAAATATCTCAATTACTTCCAAGGTCTCTGCAGGTATGCTTTTTACCATTCCATCTTTGTACTTTACCTGAAAGCGATTTTCGGTAATTCCGATTGTTGCCCCTTGTTCACATACATATCAATAGCTCATTTTTCACACCCCTTCCCCATTTTAAATTTATACCTGTCCCCTTTTTCGGGGTTTCTATTTTTCAATTTCTTGTCGTTGCTCCTGCTTTCAATCTCGAGTTATCATTTCCGTCCCCTTCCCGGGGATCTTATTTCTCAATCCTGTCCTTTACATGCCTGATCTTAACTGGATTCCAAAGCCGAATTGCGGTGCAAAACCAAATCCGACTTTGGAATAAACTTCTTTCGCCTTAAAAAAGCCAAAACTGCAGTATTTTCAGGCATCGGCGCAAAATTAAGTTCTATCTCTTTGGAAACTATCCTCATTATACCAATCTTTTCGATATAAATCTATCAATTTTCTTCATACGAAATTTGTCCAATTCCCATATCATATAATTTTCCCTGATACATCGTACTCTTACAAACATGTGGCGCGATCTTCCATCCGATATCTTTCTGATGTTTATGCACACTGTATTGGCGTCCCAATGTATTTTTAAACACCTGATCTACCACCATTACCGCATTCTCACCAAACAGTGCATACAAAATCGTCTTGGAAAGGAATCCACAGCCTCCTCCCAAAAATACAGCATGTCCCGCTGTAACGGTGCGGTGAAACCGGCTGTAAAAATACTGATTGCAAACCTGTTGAAATACCTCTGCGGCTTCTAATAAATCATCGATATCATAAGGACATAACTGCGTATCAATAGAAAGAGGAAAACAGATTTCTGTTCCCGGAATCAAAGACTCCCGCAAAAGCGGCAATGGCTTTTGTTTTCCATCCAATGTATAATCAATTTTCTGACTCAACGTCAACTGATCGGTAGAGATTGACTCACTATCTCCCACATGAAGTCCTGCCAGACAATCATTGACTGCACTTGATAATTTCTTTTCATCTCTGGAAAGCGTATACAAAATCTGCTGCTCCAATTTTTGGGTTTCCCGCGACAAATAATCCTTCCTCTTGGCTTTCCGTGGTGCACTCATTTGGATTTCCTGGCAGATCTGCCAGAATGCCTCCGGCTTTTTTTGAATTTCCCAGACCAAAAGCGCAGTACGAAACATTCCTTTCACACTGCTTCCGGGTACATAAGGCAATCCATATGCATCTTTTACAAATGCATCAATCTCTTTTGGACGCGATGTACGATCGACAAAAGCCTCCCCTGCGTCCATTTCATAGAGCTTCCATGCTTCGTAATCTGCTTCCCGAAGTTTCTTTTGAGCAAGCCAGGTAGACAATGGCATCTCTCCATTTCTACTGTCCATCAAAAAAGAAGTAAATTCTTTCTCCCATCCACGTGCACAGACATCTTCGTACATTTTTTCCACATTCGGAATAATAACACGATGATTCCATGGCATATATATGTATTCTTTTTTCTTTATTTTCTCACCCGAACCAATATGGATAGGCGAAAGCACACGAATTTTTACCCGATAATGTTTCAAAAACTGCTGCATACTCACACCCCCAAAAATAATGCCTTTGCATAACGATATACGGCATGTCGGCCACCATCCGACACATCATAGATATCTCCTGCAAAACGATTGACAAAACATGACCCCGGTGAGAATACATACAAATCTTTTTTCTTCCTCCATTCCGGCGCATAACTGGAAGATGCCACAAACCCAGATCTTTTTTCCAACAAATACGCAGCTCCTTCCAATGCCTGTTCCAATTCTTGCTCCATTGGTAATGCCGTGGAAATCAATATATTTTTGGATGATTTTTTCTGCAATCTTTTCTCCAGTTCTTCCGAAGGTTTTCCCCTTCGAAATTCAAATTTTCCCATACCACTGGATTTTTTCCCTCCAATTCCGGTATAAGACAATGACTCTAACAGTTCCTCTGCCAACGAAAGTTCTTCTTCTGATGCATATGCAACAATCAGATATAATCCGCATCCCTGCGCATAATAAAAGGTTCCCACCCGAAACGGCAGCGTATCTTCCTCTTTCCTTACATATGCCATCGTCTGCTGCCGCAGTTGTCCATAGTCTTTCATTACATCCGCTTTGAAATTGATACTCCCTTTTAAAAATTCATCCAGTTGTTCTACCGGAAGATACTTTAATTTTTTATACGCTTTCTTTTGCTCGGATTCTCCCTGCCGGCCGGATGTAACATAGATCATTGGTTTCGGAATCATATACTGCTGCCCCATGTACGGCAATGCATCCGAAAAAAGCAGTGTTCCTGCTTTTACCGCGTCATAAAATTTCTGATCTATTCCAAGCTTTAATGCTTCTATATACATCGCAGAAAAAATCTGGTCTGCATGAAATGTATAAGTACATTCATCCAATGCGCCTGTTCCAAAATGTACTCCGGTTTGAAACTCTAATTTATAGATAGTATATTTCATACAATCATCCTTCCAATATTGCGCGACACTGTTCCATTACAGAATCATCTACCTCACCAATGACCGGCACCGCATCCAAATCTAAAAACCGGATGCGTCCGTATCCTCTTGAGCCGCTTCCTCCAAGGTAATCGTATTCCAAAAGACGAAATCCCTCTTTTAAAATTTTAAAATCCTGTAACAAAGTATCTACATCTATATCATTGGAAAATTCATATATAAGCTGCATCGGAAACTGTGCGCCACGGACAACGCGTTCAATTTGTCTTGGATTTGCCACAGCTGTTGTTCTGGATATAGAATTTTCAAACTTCACCTCTGTCGCACCAGTCAAGCCCAAATTCTTTAACTCCTCAAGATTAGACAAAAACATATCCGAAAATAAAATCCGGCTTTCTTTATGGTCTTTCGCACTTCCAAATAAATCTGTCAGGCATTTTGCATCATCATCTGCTGTTGCTTTCCAAACCGTATTATACTGTTTTGCAAGCAATGCTCTCATTTTTCCCTTTAAGCTGCTTCCAGGAATCATTGGCTGTTTTGAGCGTGTATCCATGATCACCGGCGAATCCACAGCACCAATCGCAGAAAACGCGCTGGAACCACCGATATGAAGTCCTGTTACAATTTCTATTGTTCCACTAATTTCAATCTTTGCAAACATTTTCTTTCCTCCTATTCATCGTGGCCACCGTAAAATTTACGATACGCAACCAATGCCTCCATATAACGGCTAAATAACAGATACTGCGTCCGGCTGTTTCCGATTTCCTCCAAATGCTCCAAAAGTGATGCTTTTTCTACCAGCTCCTTCACCTTTGGCTCTCGTCCCGCCTCATATACAAACCGGATTTTCATATATTGAATCCGTCCAACGATTTCTGTAGACAATTTTTCTGACGTACAGACAATGACATCATTGTAAATAGCTGCTGTCATTGCCAAAAGATTTCGGATTTTTGAAGTTGTAACCGGAGCAACAGTTCTCCCCCTCCGATCTTTTTTCCCACAAATTTCTTTGATAGCCTTTTCTGCAGTCTCTACATAATTTTCTTCTGTTAATTTCATATCTACCTATCCTCCTCTTTGCGATTTAAGTATACATATAGATAAATAGCTGTAAGTAATTCTTTCCGATCCTTTGGATTCTGGCTCCACAAATACATTTTTTCAGAGAATTTCTGATACGCATTTTTTACTTCCGTCGAGCTCTCCCTCTCTGGTTCCATCCTCGATAACAGATACACATACCTTGCAATATTGATTTTGGTATCATAATCTCTCAGAAGCTCCGTCAGATGGTACAAAAAGGCCATTCCCCGTTCTTCGTTATTTCCAAAATATTCCTGCAATGCTCCGATTTTTTCTGCCACAACCTGTTCTAAAAATTCCGGCCACGGATAACAGTGATCTTTATTCCAGATGGTAATTGCGTTTTTTGTGTCACATGCTTTGGAACAATCCTCCAAAACCTGTGTCTCCTGCGCCATCACATGTATTGGATAGGAATCCTGATATACCCCGATTCCACCGGAAATCGTAAGTGTCCCCAGCGTAAAAGCCTCCAGTGCTTTTCTTAAATCCATAAATGCCGCAATCACTTCATTCCATGCTCCTGCCAGAAAAACATCATCTCCTCCGGAGTATACAATCACAACATTTCTTGGACCGCTTTCTGCAAAAACTTTCTGTCCCCTGCGCAAGAATTTTGTTGATATATCCCTTGAAAAACAAAGATAACTGTCTGGATAAGGCTGCTGTACGTGACAACGTTACATAACGCTCATCTTCCCCACGTCTGAATCCATAAACAAAAGAAGTACCCAGATTATCAACATCCGCACGCAGCACTGCAATTTTTTTAATTCCCTCTGACTTTTTTGCAAGTTCTCCGAACGTGTTGGCACCTTCCGCCACATAATCTCCAACCCAAAGCTTTGTTGTCACAAGCTTTCCGGTATAAAAATTGTTTTTTGTGTAGCAGCGCACATAACTGTCGTCTTTCATGACTTCCTTTATTTTCCGTTCATACTCTACCGTCAGGTATCGGTCTCCCGGCAGTGGCAATGCATGTTCCTTCGCTTTACACAAAATCACGAAGTAATCACCATGCAGCATATCACGCCCCATAGATTCCAATGCATCACAGATCGGACATAACTGATTTGCTTCATTTAACTTTGCTACCCGGCGGCAGACACTGCATTCGCGCTCTCCATCGTGTGCTTTCCGGTTTAAATGCCGGATAACATCCGCACTGTAACGATGTGTTTTCTTTCCAGAAAGCATTTTGGAAATATTCTGATATAGTTCTGAATAACTTCCTTCTGGTACATTACGCAGATGATTGGCACTTGCTACTGCATATCCACAGGCAATATACAAAGAAATATCAAACGTCTCAAGAAGCCACTGATTCACTTGTTTTTCATAACTTTCCAGTATCTCCAACACTTCACTGGTATTTGGTAAAAGCATGTAGCAATGCCCACCGCCTGTGTAAATCAGATTTGCCCTTGATAAAGACACTTTTTCCAGTAATTCATCAATGATATGTTCCATCATGATTTCCAGATAAAAACTTCTGGCACGCAATCCTTTTAATGCACCTTTATCCCCAATCGAATAGATAAAATTCTGGATTCCGGAAATATCCATTGAATACAATAAAAACATCGGTTTTTCATAGGATTCTTTTGCATTTTCAAATAATACTTCCCGGTAATTTTTTTCTTTCTGTGCTGCAAGGTACTGTTCGACACAGGAAGCAACTGCCGCTGTAATTTTCACATGGTCAAACAAGGAAATATCTGCAAGTTCTCTTTTGGAAGTGGAAGATGGAATGTATGTAAGATTTGCTTCCAATACAGAAAGCAGGGAATTTACATATTCTTCATCCAATTTGATCCCCAGCAAATTATCTGTAATCTGATCCACCACAGTTTTATAAAAATGTTCATTCATAGCTACTGGGGCTTCCGTTGGATAATTAATATCCTCTTTGGGATTTAATACCTGCATGGCATAATGGCTTTTCCCATGATTTCCATTCAATATGTTAAATACACTGTCCAGCGGAATGGTTTTGTCAAATCCATCCTCCTGCTCAGAAGCCTCCCGACGATCCGTAAACGCAGCAACATTATCTGCATAATAAGTAATATAAGCCAGATCATCTGCTGCAATTTGAGCATTTTTTAAATATTTTCCGTGATGATATCTGACGCAGTTCAAAAGCTCTGCATCTTCAATTTTTGCTTCGTTTTTCAGAAAATCATATCCACTTGTGCTATGGTTTCTACCATCGCCGCTTCGATATACGACTTTTCCAATATCATGCAGCAGACTTCCAACAACCAGCTTTATCTGTCGATCTGTAAGCATTTGCTATCCCCTTTCTTTTATTTGCCGGATATATCCCATTCCAAGAGACGTTTTTATTCCCACTCCTGAAAATGTTCCAAATTCTATCAGCATATTTGCAAAACCCGCCATCGTTTTTGTTCCATTCATTCGAATCGTTATTTTCCCAATAAACGAAGGAATACGAACACCCTCCAATGAAAAACTGACACTTTTTAAATCATAGCGTACAATCTGCGCATTTGCACATAACTGTTCCAACGTTTCTTCATCCAACATGATATGATCCCCTGCCGCTGCATCATATTTATTCATCAGACTTTGAAACAGGCAGTGCAAATCGGGAAAGAAAACATAGTTTCCTCTCTGCTTAAATGCAGTCGGTGAAACAAACTGAATCTGCAAATATCTTCCGTGTTCTTCATGATAAAAATGCTCCATGAATTGCTTATACGGCATTTCTTCGTATTGTTTTCCACAGATTTCAATCAAAATCTGTTTCTTTTTCAACACAATCTGTTTCACATCCCATAATGCATCTTTCAGAATTGTTTTTACCGCCTGCTCATTTAATGCACAAACCACCCAGTACCAGACATCCTCTCTACACTCGAGATGCTGCGTATATGGATGTAATTGGGAATAATGCAGTTCATCTGCATATTCCTCTGGTAATAATTCCATCAACACTCCATGGAATAACGAAGCCATCTGATAGGATAATGCTTCTCTACATTTCAATTTCAGTTCTAATCTCGCAACCATATACCTTCTATTCCTACTTTGCAAATATTCTATAGATAAATTATATCTCTACCACATCAGTTATTCAACGACAAATTTACTCTCCTGCTTCTTACCAACATAAAAAAGGCGACAGCCTCTCGCCATCGCCTCATAATATGTTTTCTTTTAGAAATCAGTTAATGTAGCAGCTCTCTTTTCTAAGAATGCTCCCATGCCTTCCTTCTTGTCATGTGTATCATTGACAACACCAAACAGGTTTGCTTCCATCTCAACGGCATTCTTGATATCCATGTCATAACCATTGTTGATTGCAGCCTTTGCAACAGATACGGCATAGCTTCCCTTAGAAATAATCTTTGCTGCCATAGCCTTTGCAGTTGGCATAAGTTCTTCCTTGGCAACTACTTTATTTACCAGGCCGATACGGTATGCTTCGTTTGCATCTACGTTGTCACAGGTGAAGATCATTTCTTTTGCACGTCCCATACCTACCAGACGGGCAAGTCTCTGTGTACCACCAAATCCAGGAATGATTCCAAGACCACACTCTGGCTGTCCGAAGATTGCATTCTCACTTGCGATACGGATATCACATGCCATAGAGATCTCACATCCTCCGCCTAATGCAAATCCGTTTACTGCAGCGATAGTAACCTGACGCATATTCATCAGTTTGAAGAATGGCTCAGAAGCCTTGATTCCGAATGCACGTGCTTCCGGAGCTGTGAAGTTTACCATCTCAGCAATATCTGCACCAGCTACGAATGACTTGAACTCGTTGCCCTTCTTGTCCGGACCGCCGGTTAAGATAACTGCTTTGATATCATCGTTTGCTTCAATCTCGCTTAAGCATACGTTTAACTCATCCAGAGTCTCACTGTTTAATGCATTTAATGCTGCTGGTCTGGAGATTGCTAATACAGCGATTCCGTCAGCTACTTCCAGAGTTAAATTCTTGAACTCACTCATTGTATAAATCCTCCTAATCCTAAATGTCTTTCGTAACGGTATATGTACCTGATTGTCACGAATCATCGACAGTTTCATATGGAATAATCGTAACACTTTGTCAAAAATTTGTCAATCCTATAAGTGTCCGTAAGCGCAGAAAAACAGCCGGATTTCCGGCTGCTTTCCCTCTATGCAACCCTGTGCTGCATATGATTCTTTAAAAACAGATAATCGATGCCATCCACCACCTGTTTATTGACCAGCACAATATTCTCAATGTCTTTTGCCGTATCAATCTTACTGCTTAAATACTTATCATGCATTTTCTGAATATAATCAAACAGTGCCTCCTGGCTGGCAAACTGCCGATGCCCGCATTCATTCAACACCTTCGGTGCCTCCGTCTTTAAAAAGGCGCGGAGTTCATGTTTGAGATGTTCTTCATAAGCACAGTGTTCTTTAAATCCTCCCGGATAAATCTTATTGTGCGGAAAGGTAAAATAATCTGCTACGTAATGCGTGATCTCCCCCAGATTCATGTAATACATCCGCTTCCGTTTTGGAAAACGGTTCTCTTTTCCATGGATCAATGCATCTATATCCTTCCTGAGTTTTGGAAATGTACCGGTAATCTCATGCCGTTTATAGATAAAAGATGGCTTACAATCCGGCAGGACGCTTCCAATATAAAACGACAGCCAGTGTTTTTTCAGCCCTTCGTCCTCTGTATTTGCTACAATATAACGTGCCAGTGAAATATGTGACTTCTTTCTCATGTTTTCCGTCCATCCTTTCTGAAATGGCTTTTGTGCTGTAACAATTTCCCTGTCATCATCATATATCCAGGGCTTCAAAAAAACAAGAGAAATTTTTGTAAATATCATTGGATATTTTTGAAAAACAGCCCGCTACTCCTCGTTCATCTGTTTCATATAAGTAATTTTGTTCCATTGTCTGCCGGATATATCATACCATATACTGGATGGTTCCAACGCAGCAGTGCCTCAGCACCAATACAGATACCATCGCTGTATACCTGTGGCTGATAAAGCATATACAGTTCTTTATTCTTGATCGCATGCTTTAAATCAAGCAGGAGCATACGGGAAATCATTCCGATATGGTCTCCGCGCGTCAAAAGCACCGTATGAAAAGACTTTTTAGGTAATTTCATACGGTGCTTTTTTTATCGTTTTCAATTATTGATTGTCTGATTCTCCCAGCGACTGTAATCCTTTCAACAGCTCCCCGGCATCAATATCACTAAGTTTATTCAGGGCTTTTTCGAATTTTCCCACACCATCACTGCCTTCTGCACAGCCATGCCCACAGGTCATGCAATTATGGGTACATTCTTCTTCCATCTTATTTATATCTCCCATAGGACTGCCTCCTATTCATGTTTTGGAACGATTTTCTCAATTCCTCCCATATATGGCTGTAATGCTTTCGGAATGTTTACGCTTCCGTCTTCGTTCAGATTATTCTCCAGAAATGCGATCAACATACGTGGCGGAGCAACAACGGTATTGTTTAAGGTATGTGCAAAATACTTCCTGCCATCTTTTCCCTTTATGCGGATCTTCAGACGTCTTGCCTGAGCATCTCCCAGATTGGAGCAGCTTCCTACCTCAAAGTATTTCTTCTGACGCGGAGACCATGCCTCGACATCACAGGATTTCACTTTCAGATCTGCCAGATCACCGGAACAACACTCCAGGGTACGAACCGGAATATCCAGACTGCGGAACAGATCTACCGTATTCTTCCAGAGCTTGTCATACCATGCTTTGGATTCTTCCGGCTTACATACCACAATCATCTCCTGCTTTTCGAACTGGTGGATACGGTAAACACCACGCTCCTCAATACCATGTGCTCCCTTTTCCTTACGGAAACATGGGGAATAACTGGTCAGTGTATATGGAAGCTTCTCCTCATCGTTGATGGTATCAATGAATTTACCGATCATGGAATGTTCGGATGTACCGATCAGATAGAGATCCTCCCCCTCAATCTTGTACATCATGGCATCCATCTCGTCAAAACTCATAACACCGGTCACAACGTTGGAACGGATCATAAATGGCGGAACACAGTAAGTAAATCCGCGGTTGATCATGAAATCCCTTGCATAAGCGATTACCGAAGAATGAATTCTTGCGATATCCCCCATCAGGTAATAAAATCCGTTTCCGGCAACCTTTCCGGCAGCATCGAGATCAATTCCGTCAAAACGTTCCATAATATCCGTATGATATGGGATTTCGAAATCCGGAACATATGGATCACCAAATTTTTCGATCTCCACGTTGCAGCTGTCATCCTTTCCAATCGGTACAGATGGATCAATGATATTTGGAATCGTCATCATGATCTTTGTCACTTTTTCGGAAAGTTCCTTCTCCTGTGCCTCTAACTCAGACAAACGGGCAGCATTTGCAGCTACCTGTGCTTTGACTTCTTCTGCTTCGTCTTTCTTTCCCTGTCCCATTAAGGCACCAATCTGCTTGGAAAGTTTATTACGGCTGGCACGCAGCTCATCTGCCTCAGACTGCGCAGCCCGGGCCTTTGCATCCAGTTCTATTACCTCGTCCACAAGCGGAAGCTTATGATCCTGAAATTTCTTTTTGATGTTTTCTTTTACAACATCCGGATTTTCTCTTAAAAATTTTAAATCTATCATGGTTCCTCCTATTAATGCATCGGCTGCAGCGGATATTTATCGGTCAGTGTTTTAATGATGGCTTTTGCCTTCTCAACAGCCGGCTCACCCTCTTTGATGAGCATGGCAATTGCCTCAGCTACCTGATCAAAATCGTCCTCTTTTAATCCTCTGGATGTAGCTGCCGGTGTTCCAAGACGGATTCCACTTGTAACAAATGGTTTCTGCGGATCGTTTGGAATCGTATTCTTATTGGCAGTGATATGCGCACTGTCAAGAAGTTTCTCCACAACTTTTCCGGTCAGCTCATATGGAGTCAGGTCAACCAGCATCAGATGATTGTCTGTTCCACCGGATACGATCTTAATGTCACGCGCCTGTAATCCCTTGCAGAGTGCCTGTGCATTCTTAACGATCTGTGTCTGATATTCTTTAAACTCAGGCTTTAATGCCTCCTCAAAGCAGACTGCTTTTGCAGCGATCACATGCATCAGCGGTCCTCCCTGTGTTCCCGGGAAGATAGCTTTATTGAAATTATACTTTTTGTTTACCTCATCACTGCAGAGGATCATTCCTCCACGAGGTCCGCGCAGTGTCTTGTGTGTTGTAGTGGTTACCACATCTGCGTATGGAACCGGGCTTGGATGCAGCCCTGCGGCTACCAGTCCTGCGATGTGCGCCATATCTACCATAAGCACCGCATTCACTTCATCTGCGATCTCACGGAATTTCTTAAAGTCAATGGTACGTGCATATGCAGATGCACCTGCAATAATCATCTTTGGCTTGCATTCCAGTGCAATCTCTCTTACTTTATCATAGTCAATAAATCCCTCATCGTTGACTCCATAAGGTACCACATGGAAATACGTACCGGAAAAATTCACCGGTGAACCGTGTGTCAGATGTCCGCCGTGATCGAGATTCATTCCCATAATGGTATCACCCGGCTTTAAAATGGCAAACTGTACTGCCATGTTTGCCTGTGCACCGGAATGCGGCTGTACATTGACATAATCGCATCCAAACAGTT
>OHOJ01000458.1_pt1 | contig 14136 bp, 8 predicted proteins | sample 1569791 | NCBI WGS metagenome assembly OHOJ01 (sample SAMEA3879542, study PRJEB24766) | human gut metagenome | biome: human-associated habitat; feature: feces | place: USA | collected 1985/1987
GGGTATTCTTATCATATAAGAAGAGTTTTCCCCCTTCTGCAATCCACACTCCCAACTTTCCTTTGGCAAGAGTGGAAGGAGAAGGCACCGGAAGAATATAATATTTCTCCGTTTCAAGGTCGAACTGGAAAAGTCCCGTAGAGGTCAAGAGAAAAAGACTCCCCTGGCCGTCCTCCACCATCTGGGTGACATATAGATTACCATAACTGATGGAATCGTTATGAAAATGATTAAAGACTTTGATATGATTGCCATCGAAACAATTCAGACCATCCAGTGTGGCAATCCATATACGCGACTTCTCATCCTGGCAAATATCGCTCACCGTTATTTGCGACAATCCATCCTCCACACCCAATGTTCTGAACTTATATTCCTGTGATTGAAGAGGAGATATAAATCCTAAAAGAGATAACAGAATAAGAAAATGGATCTTAGATAGTTTTTGTCCGCGCATATCAAGAATGATGGTTTATAGCACATTATCTTCGCCACAAAAGTAACAGTTTTTATGATATTCCCAAAATCAGAGCCAAATAACTAATAGATATGAACTTCATCCTATTCATTCTTCCCGCCCGAACGAACGATACTCCAACGGAGTAAGCCCTGTACGCTTCTTAAAAAAAAAGAAGTATTCGGTAGACTGGAAACCAAGAAAAAAAGAATCTCCTTGACGGATTGGGAAGTACCGACCAGTAGTTGTTTGGCTTTACGAAGTTTCAGTTCCTGAAAATATTTGGCGGGTGCATAGCCGGTATATTCCTTAAAAACCCTGCGGAACCATGAGTAACTGATATTCAGTCTCATCGCCAGTTCCTCCGGATCAATATTGCCGGATACATTTTCATTCATAAGTATCTTTGCCTGCTCGATCTTCTGATCGACATCACTCATCTCGAAGACCTTATTCTTGGAAATTGAAAGAATCATACCGATCATATGAAGCACGATTCCGGAAAGATATTGCTGGGCAGATATTTTATCCGCTTCCGCCACTTCCAAAGCGCGGGAAAACAAAGATACCAGTTCTTCATTGATGCCGACTTCCAATATCTGTCTTTCCTGGGAAAGAAAGGCATCGCCCACAATCGTATCAATCGCCGGACCTTCAAAACCAATGTAATATTCCGTCCATCCGGTCTGCCGCAATGGATAATAAGTATGCCACTGTCCGGGAAACAGGAAAAGTATCTGTCCTTTAGATATGTCGACAGACGGAGTAGTATCGCTGGCGAAAGTTCCCCGTCCTTTAGTAATGTATACCAACTGATATTCATGCAGCACACGTCCTTTCTGGGCCGTGAAATAATAAGCGTCCGGGTGGTTGCGTGGTGGATAAACGCTCCCGGCCCTGATGGCCTGGAATCCGACGGTAGTCACCGACAAGCCGAAACGCTTGTCACGTTCATTGACAATTAGGTATTTAAAATCAGCGCCTTGGTCGTTGTAATGCATGTTTCTCTGTTTTAAAATTAGGTCACACTTATCGGCAAATATACAATTTTTTATCTTAACTGTCTCTAACCTTTTTGTCCTAAGTGTTTCTGGAGGTATAATTTTAGTTTCTTATGTATGCGGATGAGGGAAATTTAGAACAAATCTTATGGAATATTTGCTTAAAATGCTTTTTTTGCGAATATTGCATCAAATCTTAAAGTTGAATCTATGCACTTTGCACACCGTAACTGTGAATATATTCTTGGAGTAATATATCTTTTGTGTTTTCCCGTTTGGCTTTGGGCTGATAACAAGGTCAATACCTATCATTTTAAATCTATTTCCACTTCGGTGAATTTCCCGACCAATGAAGTCCGGAAATTATTTCAGGATAGCCAGGGGTATATATGGATATCGACTTACAATGGCCTTTTGCGCTATGATGGGTATTCTATTGTGGTATATAAACCCGATGGAGTGAATCATGGACGTTCTATTGATAGTTTTGTGAACATGGTGGCCGAAGACAAGGAGAATAATTTGTGGATAGGTACGCACAATGGATTATATGTATTGCATAAGGAAACGGATGAGATAGAAAAAATAATCAGTCCTTTGTTACAGGTAAGCAATGTGGAGAGTATTCTTTATGCAAGCAACGGGGACTTATGGGTGGGAAGCAACAAAGGGTTGTTTCGCAGGAAAGCCGGAGGACGTACTTTCGATTGTGAAAAGAACATGGACATAAAGTCCGTTATCGAAGACAGGGAAGGACAAATATGGATTGGTACTTGGGAACAGGGGTTGCTGCGTTATAATCCTCAAGAGGAATTGTATTATACTTACGAGGGGATTAACCCTGGTAATTCGGCGCATGTCATATTTCAGGATGAAGCCGGGAATATTTGGATCGGTACCTGGCGGTATGGATTGGTGAAACTCATTAATCCGTATGATCCGGAACATTTCTCATTTAAAACATTCCGGAACATCAAGGGAAATTCTCATTCTCTGTTGGATAATATTATCTACGCCATTGCTCAGGATAAAAATTCCGGAAAGCTCTGGATCGGTTCACGCAGTGGAGTCAGTATTTTGGAAGATGAATCGGGGGACGGGAATTTTACCAATATTGTTCCGGGCAACCTTCAAGGAGATTTACCTTTTAATGAAGTGAATTCTCTGTTGTGCAGTAAAGACGGGCTGATGTGGCTGGGTATGTTGGGGGGAGGTGTTTGTACTGTAAATACAAATAAGTTCCGGTTTAATTATGATTCTTTGGAGGCTTTGCGTGAGCATTGCCCTACCAGCTCTGTCCGCAGTGTCTATCAGGAGGATAATGGGAATCTGTGGATGGGAATCATGGGATTCGGTCTGGTTTTTTATGATATGGAACAGCATACCATTGTTCCTTACCGCTCTCATCCTGTATTGAAGAATATGGGATATACATCGACGGTCAATGATATTATTTATCGTAAAAGGACAAATGAATTGTGTTTTGCCACTTGGGATGACGGTGTGTGGTTCTATAACGTCAAAGCCGGGAAAGCACACGTGGTAAATACCGTAACCAACCCGGAACTGAGTGATATTTGTATTTATTCTTTGTTGGAGGATTCGAAAGGGAATCTGTGGTTGGGGACACGTTCGGGAGTGTTTATTTTGGATACGGAACAAAGGCTTCATTCTTTGAATGAACTGGTGACTTTGACAAATCAGGCATTGCCCCAAATTTCTATTTTCAAAATGGCGGAAGATCAAGATGGTTTTATCTGGATAGCGACTAGCAATGAAGGGGTATGGCGGATAGATACATCCGGAGAAACATATAAGGTTAAGTTTTATACGCCTTCGGATGGTACATTATCCACTATCGGGGCGATGAGTGTTTGTGTGGATGGATACAATAGAGTATGGGTGGGGTCGAATGGTAATGGACTCGATTTGTATGACCGGAAGAATGATCGTTTTGTTTCAGTCTTGAATGATTATTTCCGGAATGGAGATGTTGTTTTCAGTATGCTGGAGGATGATGAGCATACTTTATGGCTTACTACCAATGCGGAAATGTATCACATTGATATCCCTTTGGATGGTGCTGCACCGAAAATACATACTTACACGGTAGATGATGGTTTGCAAGACCACATGTTTAACCGGAATTCTTGCTTCAAGGGGGCGGATGGGAAACTTATCTTCGGAGGATTCCGTGGATTGAACAGCTTTTATCCTGATAAAATTGTTCAGGATACTGCTTATTCTCCGGTAGTGATTACAGATATAAAGGTACATAATGTATCGGTACGTACCTACCCTCTTTCCATCAGAAAGGGGATTGCTGCAAACAGGTCTATTGATTTTATTGATAAAATTGTATTAGGATACCGGGAGAATAATTTCAGTCTTGATTTTTCAATATTGAACTATATCAATCCTGAGTTGAACCGTTATTTATATCGGTTGGAGGGATATGACAAGGAATGGTTGTCCGTTGAGGCTGGACGTCGGTTTGCCTATTATAACAATCTTCCGGCAGGTACTTATACTTTTTGTGTAAAGGGAGCCAATCAGAATGGAATCTGGTCTCCGGATATGAAATGTCTGCGTATAACTATTCTTCCGCCGCCTTGGTTATCGTGGTGGGCTTATTGCCTTTATGTCTTGTTGTTTGTTTCATTGGCATGGTATACTTATCGGATTGTCAGAAACCGTATCCGAATGAAACAGGCCATAGAGATGGGGAAGATAGAACGGCAGAAAATGGAGGAAATCAATCATGCTAAATTACAGTTCTTTACCAATATCACTCATGAGTTGCTGACTCCGCTTTCTATTATATCGGCTTCGGTGGATGAACTGAAACAAGAAGTACCGGCAAGTTCGTCGGTTTGTCCTGTGATAGCTGATAATACTGTGCGGTTAATCCGGTTGATTCAGCAGATCTTAGAGTTCAGAAAAGTGGAGAATGGCAAGTTGCGGCTGAAAGTCTCGCATGGAAATGTCAGTATGTTCTTGAAAAAATCAGTGTCGGCTTTCGCACCTTTGGTTAAAAAGCAGAAATTGTCCATACAATTTGATTTGTCTGAAGAATATTCGGGATATTTTGATGTGGATAAATTGGATAAAGTGGTGTACAATCTGCTTTCCAATGCCGCTAAATATACTCCTGAAGGAGGAACTATTGTGGTGTCACAGGCTCATGATGAGGAAAGGGGAACTTTTAAATTGAGTGTGAACAATCCCGGCGAGTTGATTCCAAAAGAGAAGTTGGATCATATGTTCGAGAGATTTTATGAAGGGGAGTATCGCAAATTCCATACCATAGGGACGGGTATCGGTTTGTCACTGACTAAAGACTTGGTATTGTTGCATCATGGAACGATACAAGTTTTTAGCGATAAGGAGGAAGGGAATACTTTTGTGGTTGAAATTCCTATAAGACGTGAGGCTTTTGATGAGGATGAGGTAGACGAGAATACCGAAAATGTGGACTATGCTATTTTATCGGCAGATGAAATGGAGAATGTCTCGGAGATTGATATGTTGGAAGAGAAATCGGCAGCATCGACTATTTTGTTGGTGGAGGATAATGAGGAATTATTGGCTTTGATGGTTCGTCTGTTGCATGGCAAATACCATATTCTGAAGGCCGCCAATGGAACGGAAGCTTTGGAGATACTTGCCAAACAGGAAGTGGATTTAATTGTTTCTGATGTTATGATGCCCGAAATGGACGGTATGGAATTGTGCCGCCGGGTGAAGACTCAATTTGAGACCTGCCATATTCCATTGATTTTGTTAACGGCCAAGACTAGTGATGAAGACCGTGTGGAAGGGTATGAGTCTGGGGCCGATGGTTATATCTGTAAACCGCTCCGCCTCTCTGTCTTGTTTGCCAAGATAGATAACTTGTTGAAACGGCGCAAACGTATGGGGGTGGATTTCCGTAAGCAGTTGGTTTTTGAAGCCAAAGAATTAAATTACACCTCGATGGACGAAGCTTTCATTCGGAAAGCGGTGGATTGTGTGAATGCCCATTTGAGTGATTGTGATTTTGAACATGCACAGTTTATGGCGGAGATGGGTATGGCCCGGACTACACTAGCAGATAAATTGAAACTGTTGACCGGACTTACTCCCTCTGCATTTATCAGCAATGTCCGTTTGCAAGCGGCTTGTCGGCTGATAGACGAGAAAAAGAAAATCCGTATAGCCGATTTGGCGTATGCTGTAGGTTTCAACGACCCTAAATATTTCAGTTCCTGCTTTAAGAAGAAATTCGGACTTTCTCCTACAGAGTATATGATGAAGTATGATGGCTGATTATTACCGGAAATAGGCTCTATAGGGAATAAACAGCCTTTTTCCGGTAATAATTCTCCCTGTTTCTTTTCTGTTCCTCTTACTTTTGCTGGCAAATAAAACGAATTATCTTTATTTGTTAGACCTTTAAAAAAAGTATTATGAACATGAAAACTCTGACAGAAACCAGTACATTCCGGGTACTGAGCCTATTGCTGTGTTTCTGCTTCTTCATCCCTGCGATGAATGTGAGCGCTTCCAGTCTGCAAGCAGACAAGTTTAAAGTTTCCGGTATTGTAAAAGATGCCACAGGCGAACCGGTCATCGGTGCTAGTGTGGTTGAAAAAGGAACAACCAATGGAACGGTAACTGACTTGGATGGTAATTTCAATCTCTCGGTGGCTTCTAATTCTACTATTGTCATTTCTTTTATAGGATATTCCGATCAGGAATTTCATATTTCGAAAGACAATATGGTACTGAATGTAAATCTGAAGGAAGATACGGAAATGATTGACGAAGTGGTAGTAGTCGGTTATGGTGTGCAGAAGAAGGAAAATCTGACGGGTTCTGTTGCTGCTGTAAATTTCAAGGATGTAGCTTCTATGCCGGTAGCTAATACTGCCAATATGCTTCAGGGCCGTTTGCCGGGTGTTATGTTGACCAACAATGGTGCCCAGGCCGGTCATGACAGTCCCGAAATCCGTATCCGTGGTGTGGGAACTTTTGAACACAATGATCCGATGGTCCTGATCGACGGAGTGGAAAGCTCGGTGAGCCAGATTGCGGAAATTCCTGCTGATGATATTGAAAGTGTTTCTGTATTGAAAGATGCGGCTTCGGCTTCTATCTATGGTGTGCGTGCTGCAAACGGTGTTATTTTGGTGACTACCAAACGAGGCGGTGAGCAGAAACCTACTATTACTTATTCTGGTAGCATCGCTTTGCAGGAGGCTACCGTGTTGCCCGATTATGTGAATTCTTATGAGTGGGCGAAGATGTATAATGAATGTTGGCCTTCCAAGGCATATACGGATGATATGTTACAGAAATTGCAAAATGGATCAGATCCCGATCATTTTGCCAATACCAATTGGGCTAAGGAAATGTTCCGTACGGCAGCTATGCACCAACACCATTTGTCAGTGAATGGAGGTAGTAAGGCAGTACATTACATGATTTCCACTCAATATTTCCAGCAAGATGGTATCTTGCGTGAGACAGCTAACCAACGTTTCAATTTCCGTTCTAATCTGGATGCGCAGTTGGGTATTGTAAAATTAGGATTGAATCTTTCGGGAAGCCGCCAGAACATTGATGAGCCTACGACCAGTGTTACCGGCGAAGGTTTGATGCGCTACCTTACTTGGTTTACCCGTCCTACTGTTCCTGTACGCTATTCTAACGGACATTATGGATTCCTGGATGGAAATCCCAATATTTCCCAATCCGTATTCAAAAATCCGATTGAAGCTTTGAATATGGGATATAAGGATAACAAGCATTATCGTTTTGATGGTAAATTCTTTGGTGAGATTGATATCATAAAAGGATTGAAGTTCCGTTCAAGCCTGGCTTATAAATATTATATGAATGATGTGACTACTTTCAATCCGAAGAATAATGTAAGATACGATGCTGAAGGAAATGCGCTGACCACGGTCGGTACCAATAAACTGACAGATTATCATTATCTGGAAACGACTTATATTAATGAAAATATCCTGACTTATGATTTTTCTGTAGGAAAACATTCGTTCAATCTGTTGGCAGGCCATTCTATCCAGGCTACCCGTTGGGACAAGAATGAGGCGTCCAAGCAGGGATTTGCTACCGATAATATTTATGAAATGGATGGAGGTACTATGAATGATCATGTGACCGGATCGGCGGAAGAAAGTTCCTTGCAGTCATTTTTCGGACGCTTGAACTATAATTACGGAGGCCGTTATCTGTTAGAGATGAATGTCCGTCACGATGGTTCGTCACGTATGCCCAAGGCACATCGTTATGCTACCTTCCCTTCATTTTCGGGTGCATGGATCATGACAAATGAGAAATTTATGGAGAATGTGAAGTTCCTCCACTCATTGAAATTGCGTGGTAGCTGGGGTAAATTGGGTAATCAGGAAATTGGTAACTATGCTTATGCGGCTACATTGGCGGCTAGTGGTAGTTACTATTTTGGTGATAGCAAACAGATTGGTATGAAGACTGCCAAGATACCTAATGAGAACATTAAATGGGAAACAACTACTATTACAGACTTTGGTTTTGATGCTGCTTTTTGGGGTGGAAAGATCAATGTCACTTTTGACTGGTATGAGAAAAATACCTCGGATATTTTGATGAAACTCGCTATGCCGGGTATTTTCCTGGGATCTTTGGATGCTCCTTATCAGAATGCGGGAAAGGTCCGTAACCGTGGTTGGGAATTGGCAGCTAACTATTTCGACCAAAAAGGTGATTGGGCATGGCAGGCAGGGTTTCTCACTTTCAGGCGTGAAAAATGAGATTACTGATATGAAAGGGGTGGAAGATATAAGTAATAATACCATCAATCGTGAAGGTGAAGCCATCGGTTCTTATTATGGGCTGAAAGCTATCGGTATCTATCGTACCCAGGCAGATTTGGATCGTGTAAATGCGAACGGACAGAAGATTCTGCAAAACAACCAGGAACCGCAATTAGGTGATATCATGTATGAAGATATAGATAATAATGGCAACATAAATGATGCTGACCGTACTGTTATCGGAAATCCGTTCCCTAAAATGCAGTATTCTTTTAACTTGGGATTCTCTTATAAAGATTTTGATGTTAATACATTTTGGCAAGGCATTGCAGGTGTATATCGTTATAATTGGGATGAAACTACTATTTCCAATGGCGGAAACAAGACTAGCCGTTGGTTGGACAGATGGTCTGAAAGTAATCCGGATGGAAGCATGCCTCGTTTGGGAGGAACTATTAATAATAACTACTCTTCATTTTGGCTGACAAAAGGAGATTATTTGCGCCTGAAGAACTTGGAAATTGGATATACTTTCAGGCAAAGAGAGTTTTTGACCAAGTTGGGCGTTCAGAGTCTCAGACTCTATTTGGCAGGAACTAATTTGCTTACTTTCACTTCCTTGGATGATTATGATCCTGAGAAACTGAGCACAGATTCCCGTAATGATGTGCATCCCAATACAAGAACTTATTCATTTGGTGTTAACGTTAAATTTTAAAAGCAACAACTATGAAATCAATTAATAAATTTATAGGGCTAGCTCTGTTGTCAGGAGCTTTGCTGACTTCTTGCTCTGACAGTTTTTTGCAGAGGGACTCATTGACAGAATCTTCATCCAATACATTTTGGCAGACACCGGATGATGCTTTGATGGCGTTGGCATCTTGTTATGATGCTTTGCAGAGCAATCAGCTTTATAATTCCGACCAATATTCATTGGGCCCTTTATATATGGATTGTATATCAGATAATGGCGGTCATTTTAATTGGAGTGGCTGGATGGAAGGTTATGATATGGTTATGGGGATTCATACCCCAAGTTCTTCTATTATTGGCAGTTATTGGAAAGATTGCTATGAAGTGATCAGTCGTTGTAATGTGCTGATTGCTAATATTGATAGAGTGGATATGGATGCTTCCCAAAAGGTGATTTATCAGGCTGAGGCAAAGACCATACGTGCATTGATGTATATAAACTTGACTATGACGTATCAGGATGTTCCTTTCCTGACCGCCCCTTTGACCATTGACGAGGCTGAATGTGAAAAGACGGACCGTGCAGCTATTGTGGCTCATATTATGACTGATTTGCAGGACGCGGCTGAAGTACTTCCGCAAAACGCGTCTTCACGGGGACACATCACCAAAGGAGCTGCTCTTTCCCTACTGGGGCGTGTGGCTTTGTATAATGAAAAATGGGATGACGCAATTGCTGCTTATAAGCAGGTGCAAGGTTTGGGATACTCGCTTGATCCGAGTTATGCCAAACTGTTTACTCAAAGTGGAGAAACTTCTCCTGAAATCATTTTTGCAGTCCGTTATGAAGGACCGGGTATGAGTGAAGGTGCTGCTTTTAATGCGCATTGGAATACTCCGCTGGAAGCAATGAATGGTACTATAGATTTGGCGGATGCTTATTATTGCAAAGACGGTAAGCCGACTACCGATACGAAGATAGCCGAATTAAACAATGAGGGTGGCTTGGATGTTAGCAAGCCTAATCCTGCTCATTTTGAGAATCGTGATCCACGTTTGTATAGTACTTTGTTTGTTCCCGGTATGCTTTGGAACGGTAAAGGAGGTATAGATACTTCGGCTTCAAATCCGTATGCCAATGTATATGGTGGAGCTGCCGCTTCCCTGTCTACCATATATGTTTATAAGTATTTTGATCCTACGGATACTTCTAACTCTTGGGATAATGGACAAGACTTTTATGTGGTGCGTTATGCTGAAGTTTTATTATCTTTGGCGGAGGCAATGGTACAGAAAGGAGGCTATGCTTATAGTGATGTAACTGCTTTAGTGAATGAAGTGCGGCAACGTGCAGATGTGAACATGCCCACAGTAGAGGAAGTGGAAGGCACTTCTCTTTCTAAAGATGAATTGTTGGAAGTCATTAAGCATGAGCGTCGTGTGGAACTGGCCTTTGAAGGTTTGCGTTTGTTTGACCTTTATCGTTGGAAGGAATTGGATAAGGCGGTAGCTAATATAGAGAATGAACGCACTATGTATGGCTTGGCTTATGAAGCACGTAAGTTCAACGGTGAGAGGGATTATGTATGGCCTTTGCCAACTGCCGAACTGGATACTAACAAGAAACTGGTTCAGCACGACTTGTGGAAGTAATGTAGAGTGTAGGTTTTCATCACAGGGTACATGGATTGTCACAAAGAAGTAGGAGGCAAACAACCTTTAAATCAAAAAACTGTGTGAATTTGCGTAATCTGTGGTGAATCCTGGTTGTTCTGACAACTTCTGGAATAAATAGATAACTTTTTAAAAACGGAAGAGAAATGAGAAAAACAATGATCCTTCTTTTATTTTCCTTCCTGTTGGCAGCATGTTCTGATAGTCCAGTGTGCTATTATCTGGATGCTACCGGCGGTGATGATAATAATAGTGGGTTAGCCCCGGATGAAGCATGGAAAAGTCTGGAAAAACTACGTGGAGTGAAATTACTGCCGGGCAATAAAGTTTTGTTGAAGCGCGGTGAGGTTTTTAATGGCGAACTTGAAATCACCGGACACGGTATACCCGAAGATCGTATTTATATAGATGCTTATGGTGATGGTGAACGGAAACCTTGCATTGTGGGATATGATACTTCCTTGTATGCAGCTCGTATCTGTAATTCGGACTATATAACGATGCAGAATTTGGAAATCGTGAATACAGGTAGACAGCCTCTGCCTTATCGTTCGGGCTTGAAGATAGAGTGTATGGATTATGGCGTATCGCAGAACATTGTTGTCAATAATGTGACTGTACGGGATGTCAATGGTTCGTTGGTAAAAGAAAAAGGCGGAGGGTGCGGTATTTATATAGTGAATGGCGGTGAAAAGAAAATTTCAACATTCAATAGGTTAACCATAGAGAACTGCCATATTTTGAGATGCACCCGTAATGCTATGATTTGGGCCGCTTATAGCGATCGGCAGAACTGGCATCCCAGCAAGCATACCGTGATACGGGGAAATTTGATAGAGGAAGTACCAGGTGATGGTATTGTACCTATCGGTTGTGACAGTACCTTGATAGAATACAACGTAATGCGTGATTGTCCTGATATGCTTCCTGACACAGAGGCGGCGGCAGGTATTTGGCCGTGGAGTTGTGATAATACTTTGGTGCAATTCAATGAGGTAAGTGGTCATAAGGCTCCGTGGGATGCACAGGGGTTTGATTCGGACTGGAATTGCCGGGGAACGGTCATTCAGTATAATTATAGTCATGATAACTATGGTGGCTTAGTATTGGTTTGCAATGACGGCACGGCCGACGCATCTTTTAATGTAGGTAACTTGGGCACTATTGTCCGTTACAATGTGAGTATAGGTGACGGAGTGCGGCCTGAACCGACTCGTGCCGGGATGTTCTCACCAGCTGTTCATCTGGCAGGTCCTGTAAAGGACAGTCGCATTACCCGTAACATTATTCATGTGAACCGTAAACCTGCGGCTGATATCGATCGTACTATGATTACTTTGGATTCATGGGGCGGATATCCGGATAGTACATTTATTAGTGGAAATATTTTTTATGCTCCAGAATCCAGCAGATTCCAATTGACAGAATCTACACATAATTTCTTTGAAGGCAATTATTACCTTGGTCGGTTCGAGAAATTACCTGAAGATGGTAAAGCCTGCCAATCAGCTGAAATTTATCAGCAGGAAGTATTGGCAAAGGATGAAAACGGTTATCAGGGCTTGGCTTTGTTGATGGATACGGTGGAAGTGACCGGAGTAAAAGGAGTTTTTGTCAATAAGGAAGCCATTGAGAATTTCTTTAGTCGGTTAGAGAAATAAGTAAATAATAGCTGTAATTTAATCAGGGGGGCAAAACTAAAATGACCTGATCATATAGCACGATAGGTTGTTTTAGTTTTGCCCCCCTTTTATTTATGGCTCATTCTTTCTTCTTTAGATCCATTTCTCCGGAGAAAGAAATAGATTGTCTGTTTGTAGGGGTGACCTGTATGTTACTGCTGCCATTGGGATAAATGATGATATTGTAAAGGTAATTGTCTTCCTCGTTCCGTACTTTTAGTGTGATTTTAGCATTCCCCTTTTTATTATATGCTGAAGTATATTCTGATAAAGGAGCACTAAAATTTAATCCTTTTCCACCCCCGTAAGGAACGTTATACGCCACTCCGAAATAAGGCAGATAGGAATAAACCGAATCGTTTCTTATTTCTAAAGAATAATCGGAAGTCAGGTGTTTGCTGCCTCCTTTCATAGGCATTACCCGGTCCACATTGATTTTGTATGTCTTTGCGTCAACAGCTTCGCGTACAGCTTGTTCTGTCTGTTGCTTCTTCTCTTTCTTACTTTGAGCCGCTATAGGTGTCAGGCTGCTTGATAGAAAGAAACTTGCCAAAAGGAATAATTTATTTGCTTTCATATATCTCTGTAGGTTTAGTGAATCTGTCTTTGTCAAAGATAGCCAAAAAGAGTACTCGTTGTTCTAAAAAAAACATAAGATACTCAAACTGTCAATGAGTTAAGTACGCGATTATCTAGGAAGTGTTTGCTATATAGGGAGTGTTAATCTTTTTAATCAATAGAATAATGAGATAAAAACATAAATTGGTCATTTTATATACTTGTTCATTTGTGATGAATATCGTGTGATGAAAAGCTTAAGTGGCAATCTGGATCTCATTTATCTTTTAAGCTCCGATAATAAAAAAGATGATTTGTCCCCATGTGGGTTCAAATCATCTTCAAAATCTCCCCATTAGGGGAAGACCATAAAAATATTATTTGGGTAGATTAAAAGCCACACTCATTTCTTTCATCTGTTCCTGGCTCATGCCGTCGGGTTCAAATCCCATATTTTTGGCAGCGATGTAAATTAATGCGGATTTATTTAAAACATCAATTTGGTCGAATGCGGCCATTACGTCACAGTCAACAGCAAAGATACCGTGTTTTTCCCACATGACTACATCATAATCAGCCAATTCCTTGATAGTTGCATCTGCTAATTCTACAGAACTGGGTAACTGATAAGGAATCATGCCCAATCCACGTGGGCAGAATGCTTTTGTTTCGGGAATCATGCTCCATAGCAGGTTGGTTGCCACATCTTTCTCCATGAACTTTTTGTTGTGAGACAAGGCAATCAGTTCGATGGGGTGTGTGTGTACGGATGCTTTATAAGGAGAGCCTATGCTAATGAGATAATTGTGTACGCTCAGGTGGGAGGGAACTTCCGAAGTAGGTTGAACCGGTTTGTCGGCAATAATGACATAACTAGCACAATCATCTAAAATACGGATGACAGAACCGTTATCCATAGGCCAACGTGCCAAATCCCGCATACGCATATTGGTTCCTTTGCAATAAAAATAACAGCCTTTCAAGTGAGGCAGTGTTACACCGATTTGTTTTACTTCGCTGATAGCGGGCATCTGACGGATTTCATCGTCTACATACTCGGTGATATTGACGGTGATATTACCTCCGTTACGTTCGGCCCATCCTTTTTGCCACAAATATCCGGCTACTTCGGCTACTTTATTCACCTCTTTGACCAATTCGGGGCGATTGTCTAAGATTGATTTCATATCTTCTTTTATTTGATTGTTCATAGGGTATTGTTATTCATTTTTTTATTCTGAATAACAGTATGCTACAAATATAAT
>OHOJ01000459.1_pt1 | contig 14120 bp, 9 predicted proteins | sample 1569791 | NCBI WGS metagenome assembly OHOJ01 (sample SAMEA3879542, study PRJEB24766) | human gut metagenome | biome: human-associated habitat; feature: feces | place: USA | collected 1985/1987
ATATGAAGAAATTTTTAACTTTTTTATCAATATTAACGATTTTTATTTTCGGGCAAATTTCAGGAGCGACGACACTTTCAGGCGGAATTTCTGCAAGTGACAGAGTACCTGTCGGATTTTTCGGAACGTGGAAAGTCGTTGCGGTCAGGACGGTTACGACAAACGAAAAAATGTTTGCACCCTCGTCCGTCGAAATTTGGAACTTATCGAAACTCAATGACGTCATAACATTAACAAACCCCATTTCGGGTGCAAGTGCTTCTATTACAGTGAAAGATGCAACTTCCGATACTTTCACCTTTCAGAGAGTAACAGGCGATGGTGGAGAAACAGTAACCGAAACAGCAAAATTAATTTTAAATGGGGCAAATTTCACAGGTTCTGATACAATGGTTGTACGAACCTGCAAAAAAGGCATGCCCGTAAAAGTAGAAAACGTAAAATACACGCTCAAAGCCTACAAAGTATCAGGTTCTGACATTAGAAGCATATTCAGTTCATGGTAAAGGATTTGTTATGACCGATAAAAAAGAACTTTCGTTTGATACCGTTATTTTAGGCGGTGGACCGGCAGGGCTTTCTGCCGCTATTTATGCCGCAAGAGGCAATATCTCAACCGCAATCGTCGATTTGACGATGTTTGGCGGACAACCGAGTAACTATTTGGAATTGGAAAATTACCCGAGTTACCCAAATGTAGGCGGTTACGACCTTATGGAAAAGTTTGAAGAGCACGCAGATAAGTTTGGTGTCGAAAAATTTCCAATGCAAGAAATTCAATCTGTTGACCTCAAATCTGAGCCGAAAATAATCGAAACTTTAGACACAATTTTTAAAGCAAAAACCGTTATTATCGCAACAGGTGCTAAAGCTTCAAAATTAGGCATTTCAGGCGAAAAAGAATTTCTCGGACGAGGTGTTAGTTACTGTGCTGTTTGCGATGGTGCTTTCTACCGTGACAAAACGGTTTGTGTAGTCGGCGGCGGCAATGCAGCGGTCGAAGAGGCATGCTATCTCACAAAATTTGCCTCAAAAGTCTATCTCATTCACAGACGAGATAAATTAAGAGCGGACAAAATCGTTCAAGAACGTGCATTTGCAAACCCTAAGGTCGAATTTGTATGGAACACTATTCCTCTCGAAATCAAAGGTGAAAATAACGTAGAAACCCTTGTCGTTCAAGATGTTAAAACAAATGAAACAAAAGAAATTAAAACAGACGGAGTGTTTCCATACATCGGTTTTACCCCGAATGTTGACCTTTTCAACGGACAAATCGAGCAAACCCCACAAGGTTTTATCGAAACGGATACAAGACTCCAAACGTCTGTTGACGGCGTATTTGCAGCAGGTGACGTTCGAAATACTCCGCTTAGACAAGTTATTACCGCAGCAGCCGATGGTGCAATCGCCGCTTGCAGTTGCGTAAAATTCCTCGAAGAACAACAAACTTTGACCGTTCATTAATCGTCATTACAAGGAAAAAATGACAGTAACTCAGGCTCGCCAAGATTCTTCGCTTCGCTCAGAATGACAGTGTTTTGTTGGTCGACTAAAGTTGACCCTACGTTTTTAACATCAAGCGATATTCGTCATTCTGAGGACGTAGTCCGAAGAATCTATTTTCGCCACAAATGTTTTTTCCAAAATTCTTCGCTTCGCTCAGAATGACAGCATGTTCAAATCTTACGCAAACTGAACGGGAGGAACAATTCACCCAAATGCTCAAATCTTATGCAAACTAAAAAATTTTCTAAAACGTATTTGTTGCGACGGGTGATTTGAACTTTGTGATATTTGCTTGGAAGAGCAACGGAATTGTTTCAACCGGACCGCTTCTGTTTTTTGCGACAATCAATTCTGCTTTGCCTTTCAAATCTGGATTTTCTTTCTCGTAATATTCTTCTCTGTGAATAAACAAAACGATATCGGCATCTTGTTCGATTGCCCCCGAATCTCTAAGGTCAGAGAGCATCGGACGTTTGTTATCACGTTTTTCGTTTCCTCTGGTCAACTGCGAAAGTGCAATAATCGGAACTTCGAGTTCTTTTGCAAGGATTTTCAAACCTCTTGAAATAGCCGAAATTTCTTGGTTTCTATCGTTTGGATTATTACCTTGCATAAGTTGAAGGTAATCGATTACGATGAGCCCCAAATTTTTCTCTTTCATCTTGAGTCGCTTGCATTTTGCTCTCATTTCAGTTACCGAAAGTCCACCAGCATCGTCGATGAAAATTTTCGAATCGGCACTAAACGTTTCCATAACTCTTGTAATTTTTTCCCAGTCTTGAGGTTGCAAATGTCCTGATGACAATCGTCTTGCATCAACTTCTGCCTCAGACGCAAGAAGTCTTTTCATAAGTTCTTGTTTTGACATTTCAAGTGAAAATACCGCAACCGACCTATCCGTACGCAATCCGACGTTTTGAGCAATGTTAAGGGCAAACGCAGTTTTACCCATTGCAGGACGAGCCGCAAGAATAATCAAGTTTCCAGGTTGCAAGCCCGATGTCATCTGGTCAAAATCATAAAATCCAGTAGGCGTACCTGAAAGTTCCTCTTGGTGGTTATAGCGATATTCAATTTCTTCGTAAGTTTTATAGACCAAATTTGTGATGTTTTCGACTTCGGTGGTATTTTTTTGCGAAGCAACCCCGAAAATCAACTGTTGTGCACAGTCCAAAACCAGCGAAGGGTCATTGTTTTCGTATGACATATTAACAATTTCCGACCCAGCGGCGATGAGATTTCTGCGAATTGACATATCTTTAACGATATCGGCATAATAGTTGACATTGACTGTCGTTACGGTATCTAAAGCCAAATCCGTAACGTAATCACGACCGCCAACTTCCTCAAGTTTGCCAGCCGTTTTCAATCGTTCAGAAACCGTTACGATATCGACAGGCTCATTTCGCTCATAGAGGCTTTTTACGGCATCGAAAACATCTCTGTTTGCGGGCTTGTAAAAATCCTCGGGCTTAATCATATCAGCTACTCTCGCATAAGCCGTCGGGCTTGTCAAAACAGCACCCAACAGTGCGTTTTCAGCATCAATACTCTGCGGAACGAGAGCGTTATTCTTTTTTACCAAATCTTTTTTTGCCATATCCGTTTACTTTAATTTCAGTACCTCTTGCGCCAGTGACATATAGTCTTTGGCTCCGTTACTGTTCTTGTTATATTCAAAAATGTTCTTTCCCTTTATCGGGGCTTCGGCCAGTGCCACGTTGTCCCTTATGACGATCTTGAACACCTTGTCGCAAAATGAATCGTTGATGATTTCCGACACGTTTTTGTTCAGCGTCTTGCGTTTGTCAAACTGGGTGATGACGATGCCGCCGATATTCAGATTCGGGTTCAGCCGTTCCCTGACAATCTCGATTACGTTCGTAATCTTTGCCATGCCTCGCATGGCGAGAAACTGTGCCTGAACGGGAATAATCAGATAATCGGCTGCGGTAAGGGCGTTCAGCGTAAGCAGTCCCAAAGAGGGAGGACAGTCGATAAGGATATAGTCGAATTTCTGCGTGTCGAGCAGCCGGGCAATCAGTCCTTTCAGAATCAGTTCCCGTCCGGGTTCATTGATAAGTTCGGATTCCGCCGCCGAGAGGTCGAGGCAGGCCGGAACAATAGAAATGCCGTTTTCCGCTTTGACAAGTGGCAGAGGATATTCGCCTTTCATCGCCCCGTAAACGGTCTTTTCCTCCTCGATAGAGATGTCGATAGCCAGCACGCGCTTTTTCTTCTGCTGCAAGGCGGCAGCCAGGTTGATGGTGGTGGTTGTCTTCCCGACACCGCCCTTATGGTTAAGGATTGCAATTATTTTTGTCATTGTCACAGTCTTTAATTTATGGTACAAAGATAATACTATTATTCGCAAATACTACGATTAGTATATACTATTTTACTACGAATATTATTTTAGTAATGTAGTATGCAAGTATTTACTACAATACTAAAATGATACGTGGCTAAATGCAGCATATACTATGATGAGTAAACGACAGGTTTCCTAATTTACTACATATAGTATATACTACACTTAGTATCTCCTTATTATCTGCGATATACGTGGATAATATCAGAACGGCAAATCGTCCGTATCATCCTGCGGCATATCGGCAGGAGGCATAGGAACATCCTCTGCGTCACTTACCGGATTATCCGCATCGGGGTTATTGCTTTGGCTGTCCCGTTTACCGGTATTGATGAACTCCAACGCATCCGCCGCAATGGAGAACTGGATTTGGTAGTCCTCGTTCCTGTCCTTCCACAAGGAAGCCGACAGCGTTCCCTCAATGAGTACCAGCCGTCCTTTGGTAAGATATTCCGACAGTCGGATATGGTTCTCTTTTTTGCTTCTTACCCTTACCCATGTAGTGACGTTATTCCCATGTGAATAATCATCAACGGCAATATCAAAAGCGATGAACGTGCCGTGTGTTCCAGTGATAACTTGGCAATCTTTGCCGATGCGACCGATAGTATGAACGTATAACATAATAGAAATTTGTTTGTGGCAGGTGGTTAGTCCTGCCGTTACCTTGAATATCTGTTTTTATTTTTCCCTTTGCTCGATTCCTTTCTGGCGGAACCGCTTTGGGATTTTATGGATGCGGTACACGGCAGTCGGTACAGCTTCATCCGTCAGGCTTTTCCTGCCAATTACGCTTTCGTTGAAAGGAAGAATTTGCAGGAAATACACTTCAAGCCGCCGGATCAAGCGCGACAGCCGACCTTTGCATCTGATAAAACCAAACCGGTACGACAGGGAGCGAAGTCGGGAAAGCGGTCATGGAGAAGCTATAAAGGGATGAACCGGGAAATTGTATAAAAGGGAAAAAGAATACTATAAGGGCATAATCGCACCGCGTACACCAGACGATATGAGTGTCCAGCCTATAAATGGATATGGCCGTCGGCAGACCGGAACGAAAAATCCCCCTGTCCGGCAATCACTGCCGAACAGAGGGAAAGGTTAAATATGAAATGAATTAGGCAGCTTTGGGTTCGTACTCGGCAGACGTTGTTTCAGGTAGAGAGTGCGAGCGTTCCGCTTCTTTGAGGCTTTCGTCAATCTTACGCTGCAACTCCTTACACTCCAGTTTGAGCTTTGCCAGTTCATCGGCCTTGCTCCACTTGCGACAAACGATGTCCTGTAATACGGGGATTTCGTTTTCAGCCCGTTCCACCGCTTTCTGCTGCTTCTCGATAAGTGAGGGCAATTTGCTTAGTGCGCCTTGCGGATAACGTGACGCATCCACGAAGCCGAGGGGTAATGCACCGCTTAGTCCGCATTGGTATTTCAGTCCGCCTAATCCTGCGACAAAGAACATGTTACGCTCGAATACCCCCGTGATGTTGTACTCGCTGCGCACCAACAAGTCAAGTCCTGCATACGTGCCGATAGTGGCGTATGCTCCGCTGCGGTAGGTCTTGGATATGCGGTGCAGTTCGCGTCCGATTTCCTCTGCAGTCGCTTGTGGCAGGTTCAGAAGCATCGTTGCCTTTGTGCCCTCGTAAGAGGTGATGTATTCCAAATCCTTTATGAAACAATCCTTTGTGCGCTTCGCTTTTTCAATATCTTCACGAGAGGCTGCAATCTTTCGCTCGGCACGGATGCGTTCTTTCTTGAAAATGGCCTGTTCCTTTTCAAGCTGCATAATCTTGTTGTCGAGCTTTGCCTTGTTCAGCAGGTCGGTATTGCCTGAAAGAATAGCCACGAACTCGGCGAAGTTCATGCCGTTGTCCTCGTCCATGCCGCCCTCGTCTATGCGGCGCACAGCGATTGTGCCGTTGTTGATTTGGGATATGAACATCTGTTTGTTTCTAAGCAGATTGAATTTGTAGGCGTCAAGCGTCTTTTCCGTGCCGTATATGACAATATCGACCACGTTACCGCCCCACAGCTTCACGGTGTTGCCCTTGCGTACCGCCCTGCCGTTGCGCTGCTCCATGTCGGCCGGACGCCAGGGTATCTCCAAATGATGTACCGCTACGGCTCGCTGTTGTGCGTTCACGCCTGTACCCAACATGGTAGTGCTGCCGAACAGTACACGCACCTTGCCGTTGTTCATATCCTCGAACAGCCGTTTTCTTGCCCGTTCGGTCGTGGCGCATTGGATAAACTGTATTTCGTCCGCCGGAATACCCAACCGCACCAGTTTCTCCTTGATGTCACAGTAGATGTTCCACTCGTTCGGCTTGTACGTGCCAAGGTCGCTGAAAACGAACTGCGTACCCCGGTTGGCGTTCGAGCGCATATAATAATCATAGATTGTCCTTGCGCAGATAGAAGCCTTGTTGCCGGCATCGTCACTGAACTTGTCGCCCAACAAACGCATGTCGAGAGCCATTTTTCGGGCTACATTGGTTGCAATCAGCATCTTTGCCATGTCGAGGTTGTCAGGTTCGGGTATGTCAAGTCCCAAATCCTCCCATTCGCCACTTTTGGCGAACGACACCAACCGACCGATCATTTCCTCCTGCTGGATAGTCGGCGCATGAGAGAGGAAACGTACATTTTTCTCCGGTACATCGAGGTTTATCATGTCGGCAGTGCGATAATCGGTAATCTCACGCAGGAACATAGCCAGTTCCGGCACTTTGATGTAGGTACGGAAACGCTCTTTACGCTTGATTGCACCTGTCACGTTCAGCTCATAGTCTGCGGTCTTTTGCGTGAATATCGCCGCCCACGCATCGAAGCATGAAATCTGCTGACGCTGCAGTTCGTGTGGGCGTAAATATTTGAACATCACATAAAGTTCCGTAAGGGCATTGACAACGACAGTGCCCGACAAGAATGTTGCGCCCAAATCACGCCCTGTCCGGTGCTGAATGTCCCGAATGGCAAACAAGAGGTTCATCGCCCTTTGCGAGCCTCGTGTGTTGCCGATACCTGCAACTCTTGTGTGTCGTGTCTGAAACATTAAGTTCTTGAAAATGTGGCATTCATCGACAAATATATGGTCTATGCCCATCGAGTGAAAATCCACCGTTTCATCTTTCCTTTCATTGATTTTCATCCGAAGTTCCTGAAGTTTGGCCGAAAGGTTCTGTTTGCGCTTTTCCAGCCCCTCTTGCATCCTGCCGCTACGGTAGCGCATGGTGGACTGCTCCAGCACTTCCAGATTGCGCTCTACGTCGTTCAGTTCTTCCGTGAATATCTCCATCATCGTTACCTCCGACTGCGGTATCTTGGCAAACTGGTCGTGTGTCAGGATAATACAGTCCCAATTATTATTTTTTATCTTGGAAAACACCTCTTTGCGGTTGGCAGGGGTGAAATCCTCCTTGCCGGGATAGAGTATCTTTGCCGAGGGATAAGCCTTGCGGAACGTGTCGGCAATCTCGTGAACGTTGGCTTTCAAGCCTATAATCATGGGCTTCTGCGCCAATCCGAGACGTTTCATTTCGTAGGCAGCGACACACATAATCATCGTCTTGCCCGTGCCTACCTCGTGCCAGCAGATGCCGCCGCCGAGCTGCTTAATCATCCAAATCGCATCCTTTTGCGAGGGATAGAGGCTGTCGTATGGGAACTGCTCGAAAGAAAGTCCGGGGAAAGTCTGTGCCGAACCGTCATAGGACGGACGCACATAGCAATTGAAGCGTTCGTTATACACCCTTGCAAGCTCGTTGCGCACTTCTGTCGGTTGACAGTCGAGCCACTGGTTGAAACGGTTTCTTATCTCCTGTATCTTGGTGGCCGCTTCCTGTATGGCTTCCTCGTCCGGCACACGCACCTTTTCACCGTTGCGCTCTATCTCTTTCGTTATTTCGGGTACGGTATCTTGCAAAGCGTGTACGAACAACTCCTCGCCGTTGTAGTTTCGCACGGAATAGGTGTTGTAGGCTACGGGGGAATACCCTTGCAGACGCACCAGATAGGTGTCGTTCACATCGAAGTACATCACACTGGTTTCCGTTCCGAAAAGTTCTGCTGCAAACTCGGCATATAAAGCCGTGTCGATCCAGCGTTCGCCCATATTGATATCGAGTTCTTCAAACGGTATCGGTTCGGGTATGGCGGCCTCCAATGCTTTAATGGCGGCTTCCGTCCACTCCTTTCTTTTGTCCGAGAGGTCGGGCAGACAGGAAACAACTTCTTTGCACTTGTCTATGACATTGCCTGCAAGGAAACAGCCTTTGTGTTCCCATGCGTCACGGACGGGATTATAGAAAATCTCGTCTTTGAGGTCGCCGATAATCTCTTCCTCGTCCTTTCCGGTGGTCTGCATCAGATAATCCATATCCACACAGCCGTAAAAGTTCAGGCAGCTTGCCAACGCTTCTGTCGGGGTCAGTTTCTTGTCTGTGTCTATCTTCTTGAACGCTACGGGTTCACGCATGATATCGGCTTTGAATATATCTTTTCCTACCTGCATTTCAATCGTGAACACCTCCACGCCGAGGCTGTCAAGCATGATAAACTCCTTGTTGTCGTTCGCATGGAAACAGCCCCACTTGGCTACGAAAGCGTCATAAAGCGTGTTCAACCGTTCACGTAAATACGGCTGCTCCTTTTGTTCCTCCCGTTCTTTGGCTGACAGTTCAAAGTATGCCTTACGGATAGGGAAATAGTCGTTTGCCCTGTCCGTGTTCACCTTGCCCTCGTCCACCGGCACGAAATCGACTGCCATTTCTTCATAATGGCTTGATTTGCGGAAGCGGATAACACCGACCTGTCCCTCGAATGCCACCATTGCGCCCTCTTTCATCCATGCTTCCTGCTCGTCCGTGTATGCACGTCTGCCTCTGTTCGCTGTCTCAATTGCTGTACTGCCGAAAAGCGACATCTGCGCCGGAGCTTCGCCGCATCCGTCACCCATGAAAAGCCCTTTGCGGAAATAGCGGTCAAAATCATGCTTGAGCAATGCGGAAAGGTATTGCGACATGGCATTTTCATCGCCGAGCCACTGGTATTTGCGTACATACTTGCCGTACTGGTTCATCACAATGCGGCTTCCGGTTGCCAATGCGGTTTTGGGCATGGTAAAAATCCGGTTGGTGTTCTCCGTCATTGTTCCTGCGGCTTCAACCTTTTCCTTGTAGGTCTGCAGAAACGACCGCTCACGGAGCGACAATGCCGCTTTGTGCGTATGCTTTTGGAATACAAGTAAGTCGCTGCCTACCTCGATGCCGCCTGTCTGCATGAAAAGCGTGTCGGGCAGACGGATTGCGCTAATCAGGTTGGCATTGTTCACAAGATACTCGCGCACGAACTTGTTGCCTGCCGTGTCCGCTATGCCCCTTGATGTGATAAAAGCCAGCAGACCGCCCTCGTTGAGCAATTCCATAGCCTTGACGAAAAAGTAGTTGTGTATGGTTTTGGTGGCCTGTTCGTATGCGCCGCCTTTTTTCCATAGCTCCGCATCGAATACACGGAAATTCCCGAACGGGATATTTGAAGCAATGACATCGAATTTCGTATGCTCGAAACCCATTTCTCCGATTGTCTCAAATCCGCCCGTACTTGTTACCGTATCATCTTGCAATAACGAAAGTATCAGCCCCGAAATATGGTCTTTTTCAATGGCATAGTCATACGTGTCCGGCATGGCTACGGGCAAGAAACCGCCAATTCCTGCGGACGGTTCGAGAAACGAGCGCATTTGCAGCCCGTTTTGTCGGAACGTGGCGTGTATTTGCCTTGCCACCGCATCGACAATGAATTTCGGCGTGTAAAAAGCGGTCAGGACAGACGCCTTGATACTCTCGGTAACGGCTTGCCGCATCGGTTCTGTGAAATAGGGATATGCGTCTATAAGTTCCTGCAACCTGCGGACAGGTTCGTCCATGTTGCCGCCTATGGGTCGGTCTGTGCCGATGTTCAACACTTCTTTAATGCCACCGAAACCCGAATATCGGGACAATACGGCTTTTTCCTCTTGTGTAGCCGTTCTGCCCTGCACCTTGATTTTCATTGCGGTTTCTATGGCTTCCACGTTGGCTACCAGTGATTTCAATTTGTCGTAACTCATATTTAACCTTGTTTTTTATTTCCCTTTGTTCGGCCTGTTTGCGACCGTCGGGATGATTTTTTCTGCATTCAGAAGGTGGCAGGAGCAATCGGACAAGGCTGATCCGTGAAAATACGCTCGACAGCGGAGAGGAAGATTTTTACGGTTCACTCGCGGCGGAACGCCGGCATTGGCAAGATTGGGACGGGCAGATTACCTTCGCGGAAAAATTCAATCCCCGGCAGGTTGCACGGCAGCGGAAAAGCGGTAAATGGAAATGGTTAGAAAAGGATTGAGAACAGGTAAAACAGTGAAGCGGACAGCCGGGACGGACTTCCCGGCGGAGTGTCTTGGAACTGCGGAGGGCAATATTCATATCGTCCTCCGCAACTTCAAGTCTGTCCGCGTCCTTCCTTTTGCAAAAGTGGCTTTCCGCACTTTATGTAACGTGTTACACAAAATGCGGAAAGTCTCTTGAGGCAAACTGGCCGCACGATGCCGGATGGCAGACTATAAGAGGAAGAAAGACTTTATCAATAAAAGGGAGAAAGTAACACGTAGAAAAGGAAACTGTCGGCAGAGTGCAGCGACAATCCGTATCAAGCCTTTGCCTGACACGGATTGCTTTCGATGCTATGACTGTCAGTCGATGTCGTAACCGATCATATATTCGTCATTGATAAGCAGGTAGTAATAACCGTTGCCGCAATTCCTGTATTCCTTGCTGAAGCCTGCTGCCATGTCGCCATTATCTCGTGGCTCGCACCACAGCGTACCGTCATAGCCACAGAAGTCAAAGCGGCATGTGGAAAAACTTTTTTTGTTCTTCATTGCTTGTCTGAAGAGGTACATTTCTGCCGTTCCGCAATATTTTTCGATTGTGGCAAGCCCGATACACTTGCCGTCGATGCGTGTACCGGTAGTGATGTGGTTCTCGTAAAGGGACTTATCCAAATCCGCATCGGCGATTGTGCGAAGCCAGTCGTTTGTATGCGTGGCAAGCCGTGCAAGTTTCTGGTACTTCAGAATCAGCTTCCTGTCCATATTTGCTTCCTGGTTATGGGATGGATAATATATTTTCTCAATGCTTGCCCAATCGGTGAAAATATGACCTCTTTTTCGTTTTCTCGGTGCAATAATGCCAATGAGATTTTCGTCTCGGTTGATAAACAAACGCCTACGTTGTCCACTAATCCGTACATATAAGGAGGTGGGATTTTGTTCGTTGCGGAGATAGGCTTCCGCCGGATGAATAGTAACTGTTCCCATATCTACAATTTATTAAGTCTCTTTATGTTCAGAGTTTCGGAATTATGCCGGTTCCGACTTGTTTGCCTTCACGGTACAACGAGATTTCTCCGGGCTTGAAGCCCATTTCTCCAAGAGCGATGTCTCGGATATAGTCACGGTACTTTTCGCCTGAGAAGTTATTGCCGCACAAGTTGTTGAAAAACATAGGCATTGAAAAGCCGTCCGTGCTTGACAACACCGTTCTGCCATTCTGTTTAATTTCTTCTTTCATCTTCTTTACTTATCGTTAAACTTTGTTTTTTCCCTGCTTTCAAACTGCAGGGCTGTACTCTCTATTTTTGAGGCAACAAGAGGAAGAAGCTACGGCATCATAAGCCAAACCCGGATAGAAAACCGACCGTGCAACAGTCTGTTTTTGTTATCCGAATGGACATGTGGTTTGGCGATTATGCGTTTCGTCCTACATTCGCCGATGAAAATGGAGGGCAGATTCGGTGAGGTGAAGGGAGAAATAATGATAAAACGGGAACAATCAGTCGTAAAATTTTAATAAACTGAAATAATCGAAAACTATGTCACCTAATGACACTTTTTTCGATTAACTTTTGGTTGCCTAAGGAAAAACAACTACCTTTGTAATCGAAAACTCCATCACCCAGTGACATAAAATTCGATTATCGATGAAAAGTATTGAACGAAAAAAATATCTGGACGAACTCATTTCCCTGCGAAATAACGGGATGATTAAGATTATAACGGGAATGCGCAGATGCGGTAAGTCCTATCTGCTTTTTGAGATATTCACTTCGTATCTCGAAACAGGCGGCACAGCTCCGGATCATATCATAAAAGTAGATTTGGAAGACTATAAGAACCGGAGCATGAGGAATCCCGATAACCTTTATGCTTTTGTGGAGAGCCGTATCATTGATGATGGAATGTATTACATCCTGTTGGACGAGGTTCAGATGCTCGACAACTTTGAAGATGTCCTGAACGGTTTTTTGAAGATGCGGAATGTGGATGTCTATGTTACCGGCAGTAATGCGAAGTTTCTGTCCAAGGATATTATTACGGAATTTCGCGGACGCGGTTTTGAGGTGAAAATGTACCCGTTAAATTTTAAAGAGTATATGTCCGTTTATTCCGGAACAGTGCAGGCCGGATTCAATGAATATATGTTGTATGGCGGACTTCCGCAGATATTGTCGTATGAAACCGAAGAGCAAAAAGTACGCTTCCTGAAATCACTGTTTGACGAAACCTACATTAAGGACATCAAGGATCGATATGACATACGTAAGGACGATGACCTGGAAGAACTCATCAATATCATGGCCTCCGGCATCGGTGCTTTGACCAATCCGAACAAATTAGCCAATACGTTCCGAAGCGAAAAGAAGTCAGTCATATCCTACGATACGGTCAAGGATTATATCGACTATCTCTGCGATTCGTTCCTGATTGAAAAATCCACCCGTTACGACATCAAAGGAAAGCGGTATGTCAATTCTCCCTACAAATATTATTTCATGGATTTGGGATTGCGCAACGCACGTATCAATTTCCGCCAGTCGGAAAAAAGTCATCTGATGGAGAATATGATTTACAATGAATTGAGAGCGCGTGGGTTCAATGTGGACGTGGGGGTCGTTCCGGTCGTGACAAAAGATGAAAACGGAAAACAGCAGCGTTCCAGTCTTGAAGTCGATTTCATCTGTAATTTGGGCAGCAAGCGTTACTACATACAGTCGGCATACCGTATGGAATCTGACGAGAAAATAAAGCAGGAACGGGCTTCTTTGCTAAAAGTGGATGATTCATTCAAGAAAATCATCGTTATCGGAGAAGAAAGTCCGGTGACAAGGGACGAATCCGGTATTACGACCATAAGTATTTATGATTTTCTGCTGAAGGACAATTCATTGGAACTGTAAACCTTAAAATATCTTGTTGCAAAAACAGGTGTAAGTACATAGATATTTGGAGCAGGTTCTATGCGGACATCATCAACCGAAAACCAAAGTCATAGCCTTGCCAATGCCGACACGCACTCCTGCTGCGTGGCCTTGATAAAGTTTAACAGGAGCATGGGATTGATGCTTTTGCCATTGAGTTTGCAAGTGATATGCAGATGTTCGCCCGTACTGCGGCCTGTCGAACCGGTGATTCCGACCACATCACGGGGACGAACCACCGCACCTTTGACAGCAAGCACCCGTGAGAGGTGGCAATAGCTAATGAGGTAATTCCCGTGCTGCAAGGTCACGTATTTGCCGGAGGTTTTATCTTGTCCGACTTTCACGACCACACCGTCCATCATAACCAATACCTTTTCGCTTCGGGCATGGAGGTCGATGCCTCCGTGAAACTTCCTTTTTCCGGTAAACGGGTCTTTACGATAACCATAAGGGGAAGTGATTCGGATGCGACGCAGCGGATAAGACACGCTGAGATAGCGGTCGATCCATGTCTTCTTGCGGACATCGGCAGTTTCAGCCACCCCTAAAACTTCCGATGCCATTTCCTGTACGGGAACCGTGCTTCCGGGCATTGGCTCCGGCTTTTTCATATCCTCATGCAGGGCTTCCACTTTGTATCGTTCGGGTGTCGTGGCAATCGTGCAGAATTGCGCGTGAACGGGTATCGTACAGAACGAGACACCCGATATTATCATCAGTAAAATCTTTCTCATACGGCAAAATTACCACGTCCACTTTATAGCGGACATAAATTGCCTCACTTTCTCTTGCCGGTTTGTGTTTTTTACGCCAATTAGTACGATTATATCATCAAAATCGTACTAATATCATAAAAATACTATATTCTAATCATTTATATAGTTGTGCTTTTTGCTTATCCAGATAAGGTGACACTATCTTTGTAAAGGTATAATTTTAT
>OHOJ01000461.1_pt1 | contig 14043 bp, 13 predicted proteins | sample 1569791 | NCBI WGS metagenome assembly OHOJ01 (sample SAMEA3879542, study PRJEB24766) | human gut metagenome | biome: human-associated habitat; feature: feces | place: USA | collected 1985/1987
TGATGAAAATGTATAATATGTATGGCATGGATCCATCTATGTTTGGTGCCAACAGCCAGACACTTGTCCTCAATGCCAATAATGAACTTGTCAAATATATTGCTGAACATAAAGATGGCGAAAATACAACTCTCATGTGTGAACAGCTTTATGATCTTGCTATGCTCAGTCATGCACCACTCACACCTGAACAGATGACTAATTTTATTGCAAGAAGTAATAAAATTATGGAATTGCTTGCTAAATAAGTAATTTTAACGTATTATATAAAAGAAAGGCACTGGGATTATATTGCCTCAGTGCCTTTCTTTTAAATTTTTTAAAATGAGGGTTATTATGTCAGATTATAACAATACACACAGTAACAATACTAATGACGATTTATATGATGATGATTATATAGATGATGATGTTCTTGATCCGGAATTAGATGATATCGATATTTATAGACAAAATCATTCTACAAACAAAAAATCATCATTAAATAAACAAAAACCAAAGCTCAATCCTTTTGTTGAAGAGGCTTTAAGCATAATCAAACTAATTGCCGTTGCATTTATAATAGCATTTATTTTTACACAATATATTATTGTAAATGCCGAAGTACCTACAGGTTCAATGAAAAATACCATCATGGAGGGTGACAGGCTTATCGGTTTCAGATTATCTTATTTGTTCAGCAAACCTGAACGTGGCGATGTAATAATTTTCAAATATCCTGATGATGAAAAACAAAATTTTGTCAAACGTGTAATCGGAATACCAGGTGATGTCGTTCAGATTATTCATGGAAAAGTTTATGTCAATGGTAATGAGCTGGATGAACCTTATTTACGTGAACCTATGAACGATAATGAAGAGGAACAGGTGTTTGTTGTTCCTGAAGGTCACTATTTCGTAATGGGTGATAACCGTTCCGTATCACTCGACAGCAGAAGTGGCAGTATTCAGCTTATTCCAAAAACGATGATACTCGGCAAGGCACAATTTGTGATTTATCCGTTTGACCATTTCAAATATCTTTACTGATTTATAAACAACTATAAGGATTGATAAAATAAAATGAGCGAAATGCAAAATATACAGTGGTTCCCGGGTCATATGACCAAAACCAAAAGACAGATTCAGGCAAGTTTAAAACTTGTAGACGCAGTGGCAGAAATTCTTGACGCAAGAATACCCTTAAGCAGTAAAAATCCGGATTTACAAAAGCTTATTCAGAACAAACCAAAGGTTGTGCTTTTGAATAAATGTGATATGGCTAATCAGACCGCAACAAGCAGATGGATAGACTACTATGCTTCACAGGGAATTACAGCGATTGCGGTTGACTGCAAAAGCGGTAAGGGACTTAATAAATTTGCTCCTGCTGTAAACAATGTGCTTTCCGAGCGCAGAGAAAGACTTAAGGCAAAGGGTATGGTAAACCCGATGCTTAGAATTATGATTGTAGGTATCCCGAATGTTGGTAAATCTTCATTCATTAACAGAGTAGCAAAGCAAAACAGAGCAAAAGTAGAGGACAGACCGGGTGTTACAAGAGGCAATCAGTGGTATTCAATCGCTAAAAATATAGAAATGCTCGATACTCCGGGTGTGCTTTGGCCTAAATTTGACGATAAGATTGTCGGCGAAAGACTTGCTTTTACAGGTGCTGTAAAAGACCAAATTCTCGATACGGAGCTTCTCGCCGTACGACTTCTTGACTTTTTGCGCAGCTTGAAACCCGCTGATTTTATTGCAAGATTTAAACTTGAAGATATTGACCTTGACGCAATCGATTCATACGAATTGCTTAATGTAATCGGCAAAAAAAGAGGTATGCTCATTTCCGGAGGAGAAATAGATACAGAGAGAGCCGCAATTATGCTGCTTGATGAATTCAGAAGCGGAAAACTCGGCAGAATCACTCTTGAAATGCCCGAAAGATAAAAGGTGAAACAATGGATTGGCTTGAATTTGAAAAAGAGGCGCTTGCAAAAGGTTATAAATCGGTTTGCGGAGTTGATGAGGCAGGCAGAGGTCCTCTCGCAGGTCCCGTCTGTGCCGCCGCCGTTATATTGCCCGAGGGCGTGATTATTGACGGTGTAAACGACTCAAAAAAATTAAGCGAGAAAAAGCGTGAGTCCTTGTTTGATGTTATAAGAGAACAGGCGCTGTCATACTCAATAGCTTACGCTACGGTAGACGAAATCGAAGAAATCAATATACTGAATGCAACAATGCTTGCGATGCGCAGAGCAATTGACGGTCTTGACATAAAGGCAGACTACGCAATGATTGACGGAAATAAAATTCCGCCGCTTGACATTGACGCCGAGTGCATTGTAAAAGGTGACGCAAAATCTATGTCGATTGCTTGTGCATCTATCCTTGCAAAAGTGTCAAGGGACAGACTTTTATATAAGTATGCCGAAGAATATCCCATGTACGGTTTTGATAAACACAAAGGATACGGAACCAAGGTACACAGAGAGGCTATTCTTAAATACGGCCCGTGCCCGTACCACCGCAAAAGCTTTCTTAAAAAGCTGTATAAATAATTATGAAGTTATTTACGACAAAACAAAAAGGCGACATCGGCGAAAAATTTACCGAGCGTTACCTAAAGAAAAACGGTTATAAAATTCTTGAACGCAATTACAGACAAAAATGCGGTGAGATTGATATAATTGCTCAAAAAGGTGAATATATTATATTTACGGAAGTAAAAACAAGGGCGGCAAATTTTATTGCCCGTCCGTATGAGGCTGTTGACCGCAGGAAAATCTCAAGAATAAGAAAAACCGCCGCAATGTATATTGCCGAAAAACAGTTTGACGCTTATTTCCGCTTTGATGTCAGCGAAGTATTTACCGAGCCTGAAAGCGGCAAAGTAATTGACATCAACTATATTGAAAATGCTTTTGAAGGAGCTTCTTATGAAAGTATTTGATTTACATTGTGATACACTTTACAAAGCCGTGACTATGAGCCACGGCTTTTCCTGTTCCGACTATGAAGTTCAGACAGATGTGGATTTTGAAAAATATTTGCAGTGCTTTGCGGTATGGATTCCCGATGATTTAAGCATAAAACAGGGCAGAGCACTGTTTGAAAAAGCCAAAATTACACTTCCGAAAGAATGTAAAATCAACAATATAAATCTTGTTGATTCTTTTAAAGAAATTAATAATTCAACAAAAAACAAACTTGCAATGTTTACACTTGAAAACTGCAAAATAATCGACAATGATATTTCATATATAAAATACCTTGCCGACAGCAACATAAAAACAGCAACCCTTACTTGGAACGATACAAACTGTATCGGCGACGGCGCAATGGCAGAGCAACCGACAGGCATAACGGAGTTTGGCAAAAAAGCGGTATGTGAACTTGAAAATCAAGGGATTGTCATTGATGTATCACACGCAAGCGATAAACTTTTTTATGATGTGTGCGAAATCGCAGAAAAACCGTTTATAGCCACCCATTCAAACGCAAGAGCGGTTACTGCGCACAAAAGAAATCTTACAGACGAACAGGCAAAAATCATATTTAAAAACGGCGGAATTATAGGACTTAATTTTCATAATGCGTTTCTCAATAACGAACCCGAAAAAGCCTGCATTGATGATATTCTAAAGCACGCAGAGCATTTTTTGTCACTCGGCGGAGAAGATTATGTATGCCTCGGAAGTGATTTTGACGGCGGAATCTTGCCGTATGACATCAGAAATAACAGAAATCTATATGAAATTTATAATCTTTTTCTGCAAAAAAACTATCAAGAAGCCATAATTGATAAAATTTTTTATGAAAATGCAGTTAATTTCTTTGAAAACTTTGACATTTGATAAATTATGTAGTAAAATGTACTTTGTGTAAAGCAACTCTGAAAGGAAGATTTATATGTTGTATAACAGTACTCAAAATGCAGCCGAAGTTGTATCGGCTGCTCAGGCAATTGCCCAGGGTATTTCTAAGGATGGCGGACTTTTTGTGCCACAGGAATTTCCTAAATATTCCGCAGAAACATTTAATGAGCTTTTAAAGCTTGATTACAAGGGCAGAGCAAAAAAAGTTTTCGCTGATTTTCTTTCTGATTTTACAGAAGAAGAAATCAACGATTGTGTTGAAAATGCCTACACAAAAGAGAAGTTCGGCAGTGACAATCCTGCTCCTTTGGCTTACGCAAAGCTCAACGGCAAGGAACTTAATATTCTTGAACTTTGGCACGGTCCGACTTGTGCTTTTAAGGATATGGCACTCCAGATTCTTCCTCATTTTCTTACAAAATCACTTAAAAAGACATACGACGGCAAAGATGCAGTAATTCTTGTTGCCACATCGGGCGACACAGGTAAGGCTGCTCTTGAAGGCTTTAAAGATGTTGACCATACAAAAATTATCGTTTTCTATCCTGTTGACGGTGTAAGTCCAATGCAGAAGCACCAGATGAACACTCAGGAAGGCAACAATGTTACAGTTTGCGCTATTAAGGGTAACTTTGACGACGCACAGACAGGCGTTAAGAAAATCTTTACTACTCCTGAAATTTCCGCAAAGCTTGAGGCTAACAATATGCTTTTCAGCTCTGCAAACTCAATTAACTGGGGCAGACTTCTTCCACAGATTGTTTACTATATTTCTGCTTACTGCGACCTCGTAAATGCAGGCAAAATCGCTATGGGCGACAAGATTAATGTTGTAGTTCCGACAGGTAACTTCGGCAATATTCTTGCATCATACTACGCAAGCATTATGGGACTTCCAATCAACAAGTTCATCTGTGCGTCAAACTCAAACAATGTTCTTTCTGACTTCATTAAGACAGGTGTTTATGACAAAAACAGACATTTCTATACAACAATTTCACCTTCAATGGACATTCTCGTATCAAGCAACCTTGAAAGACTTCTTTACAAGCTTTCGGGCAACAATGCCGATACTACAAAAGAGCTTATGACTGCTCTCAAGACTGTAGGCAAGTACGAGGTTTCCGACGAAATCAAGGCTGAAATCACATCTAAATTCTTCGGCGGTTTCTGCGACGATGAGCAGACAAAAGCTACAATCAAGGCTCTGTTCGACACAGATAACTACCTCTGCGATACTCACACAGCGGTTGCTGTTAATGTATATGAGCAGTATGTTGAGCAGACAGGCGACACAACTCCGTCTGTTATCGCATCGACAGCAAGCCCATACAAGTTCTCTAAGGCTGTTCTTGAGGCTGTTTCAGACGGCACAGACCTTCCTGAAAATGAATTTGATATGGTTGAAAAGCTATTCGAGGTTTCAAATGCTCCTGTGCCTGCACCTCTTGCAGCACTTAAGGACAAAAAGGCTCGTTTTTCAGATGTTACAGAGGTAAATTCAATGCCTCAGTATGTTCTTGATGCACTTAACATCAAATAATGAGTTTATTTGCGATAGCTGACCTTCATTTGTCACTCGGCGAAGATAAGCCGATGGATATTTTTGCGGGCTGGGACAACTATGTCGAAAGGCTTACAAAAAATTGGAATACACTTGTTACCGATGATGATACGGTTATGATTGCGGGTGATATTTCCTGGGCAATGAAGCTTGAACAAACATATACCGATTTTAAATATATTGATGATTTGCCCGGCAAGAAAATTTTTCTCAAGGGCAATCACGATTATTGGTGGGGAACCAAAAGTAAAATTGAAAAGTTCCTCGACAATAATAAACTTAATTCGATAAATATCCTTTTTAACAACACTTATGTTTGCGACAATAAAGCAATTTGCGGTACAAGAGGATGGTTTCTCGAAAATGAGTCTGACGCTGATGTAAAGGTACTTAACCGTGAAGTAGGCAGACTTGAAATGTCGATTTCAGAGGCGGAAAAAACAGGGCTTGAGCCTGTGGTTTTTCTGCACTATCCGCCTGTCTACTGCAACACCGAATGCAGCGAAATTATGAATGTATTATTAAAACACAATATAAAAAGATGCTATTACGGACACATTCACGGCAAATCAAATATGCGGTATGCCGTTGAGGGTGATTATAAAGGTATAAATTTTAAGCTGATCTCTTGCGACCGACTCGCATTTATGCCTATTTTGGTACGATAATAAGCATAAATTTGCTTTTGAGTATTGGCAAAACTGAATTTTTGTGTTATAATGAACTGATACTGATTATATTTGTATAAAAAATCAAATTTGGAGGATTTCAAAAAATGGCATTAAAAGAAAGCAAAAAACTTGAGCAGGCTAATTCATACGAGTTAGTTGTTACAGTTGACGGAGAAACTTTTGAAAAAGCACTTAACACAGTTTACAAGAAGGAAGTTAAGAAAATTAACATTCCCGGTTTTAGAAAGGGCAAAGCTCCACGCCACATTATTGAGAAAATGTACGGCAAAGAAGTATTCTATGATGACGCTATGCAGGATTGCTATCCTGAGGCTCTTTACAACGCAGCAGAAGAGGCAGGCGTAAAGATTGTTGCTGTTGAATCAATCGAAGTTACAGAGGTTGAGAACGGCTTTACTTTCAAGGCAAACATCGTTGTTGAGCCTGATATGGAAATCAACAACTACCTTGGCTTTGAAGTAACAAAGAAGTCAACAGAAGTTACAGACGAGCTTATTGACGAAGAAATTGAGAAGGTTCGTGACCGTAACTCAAGAATGGTAACAGTTGAGGACAGACCTGTTGCTAACGGCGACATCGCAGTTATCGACTTTGAAGGCTTTGTTGACGGCGTTGCATTTGACGGCGGTAAGGCTGAAAACTACAACCTTACAATCGGTTCAGGCAACTTTATCCCGGGCTTTGAGGAGCAGATTATCGGTCACAGCACTGATGAAGAGTTCTCTATCAATGTTAAGTTCCCTGAAGAGTATCAGGCTGAAGAGCTCGCAGGTAAGGACGCAGAGTTCAAGATTAAGCTTCACGAGATTAAGGCTAAGGAACTCCCTGAAGTTGACGATGAGTTTGTAAAGGATGTTTCAGAGAAAGAAACTGTAGCAGAATACAGAGATGAGCTTAAAGAAACAATCGCTGCCCGTCTTGAGGATGAAGCTGAAAAGGATAAGGACAATCAGATTGCCGAAAAACTTATCGAACTTCTTGAGGGCGAAATCCCACAGGCTATGTATGACAACCAGGTAAATGAAATGGTTAGAGATTTCGAGATGAGAATCCGTTCACAGGGTATTGATATGAACACATACCTCCAGTATATGGGTATTGACCTTGACGGCTTAAAGAAGATGTATGCCGACGAGGCTAAGAAAAGAGTTCAGTTAAGACTTGCTCTTGAAACAATCGCTAAGAAAGAGAATATTGAAGTAACAGACGCTGACCTTGACGAGGCTTACAACAAGATGGCAGAAGCTTACAAGGTTGATGTTGAAACAGTTAAGGGTGCAGTTCCTGCCGAAACACTTACACTTGATGTTAAGGCTGAAAAGGCTCTTAATATGGTAAAGGACAGTGTAGTTATTAAATAATTTGAATAATTAACCTGTTTTTGTTAATTACTATTTACTATAATGAAAGGTTTTGATCAAATGGCATTAGTACCATATGTACTTGAACAGACAAGCCGTGGCGAACGCTCATATGACATCTATTCAAGACTTCTTAATGACAGAATCGTTATGCTCACAGAAGAAGTGAACAGTGCAAGTGCAAGTGTAGTAGTAGCACAGCTACTCTACCTTGAGAGCCAGGATCCTACAAAGGATATTTGCCTTTATATCAACAGCCCCGGCGGCAGTGTTACAGATGGATTTGCAATATTTGATACAATGAATTACATCAAATGTGATGTTTCCACTATTTGTATGGGTATGGCAGCAAGTATGGGTGCATTCCTCCTTGCAGCCGGTGCAAAGGGCAAGCGTCTTGCTCTTCCAAACAGTGACATTATGATTCACCAACCGTCAGGCGGTGCACAAGGTCAGGCTACAGATATGGAAATTCATACAAGACACATTCTTGATATGAAACAGCGTCTTAATCAGATTCTTGCTGATAATACAGGACAGCCGATTGATGTAATCGCAAGAGATACTAACAGAGATAACTTTATGACTGCTCAGCAGGCTCTTGAATACGGTCTTATCGATAAGGTTATTGAAAAAAGATAAGGTGAGGAAATCTTAATGGCAAACAAAAACAACGAAAAAGAAATATACTGCTCTTTTTGCGGAAAGCCACAGGAATTGGTTGGCCGTCTGATTGCAGGCAACGGCGTGTATATTTGCGACCAGTGCGTTGATTTATGTATGAATATTCTTGAGCAGACAGAAGAACTCGAGAACACAGCGGTTGACGCAGAGCTTGCTAAAAAAGATGATACCGTTTCTATTCCAAAGCTCCTTAAGCCTAAGGAAATCAAGGAAATTCTTGATGAATATGTAATCGGTCAGGATGCCGCAAAAGTTACGCTCAGTGTTGCTGTTTATAACCACTACAAGAGAGTGTTTTCAAACGAAACCGATGTTGATTTTTCAAAAAGTAATGTTCTTTTGCTCGGTCCGACAGGAGTAGGTAAAACTTTGCTTGCTCAAACTCTTGCAAAAGCACTTGATGTTCCGTTTGCCATTGCAGATGCCACCACACTTACGGAGGCTGGCTATGTCGGCGAAGATGTAGAGAACATCTTATTAAAGCTTATTCAGGCTGCTGATTTCGACATTGAAAAAGCAGAGCGAGGCATTATTTACATTGATGAAATAGACAAAATTGCCCGTAAATCGGAAAATCCGTCTATCACCCGTGATGTAAGCGGTGAGGGTGTTCAGCAGGCATTGCTCAAAATTATTGAGGGTACTGTTTCCAATGTGCCTCCGCAGGGCGGCAGAAAACATCCGCAACAGGAATTTTTACAGATAAACACAAAGAATATTCTGTTTATCTGTGGCGGTGCTTTTGACGGTCTTGAAAAGATTGTTACAAAGCGCAAAGGCTCTTCTGTAATCGGCTTTGAGTCATTTATTCAGGATAAAAAAGAGCTTGACGAAACCTATTGGATGAAAGATGTTACTGCACACGATCTTGTTAAGTACGGCATAATTCCGGAGCTTATCGGCAGACTTCCCGTTATAACCGCTCTCAGCGGTCTTGATACCGAGGCTCTTGTGCAGATTCTTACCGTTCCTAAAAACTCAATCGTTCAGCAGTACAAAAAGCTGTTTGAGCTTGATAATGTTGAACTTGTATTTGAAGATGACGCTTTAAAGGCAGTTGCCAAAAAAGCGCAGGAACAGAGAACAGGTGCAAGAGGACTAAGAGGAATTATGGAGGGAATACTCACAAACCTTATGTTTGAAATTCCGTCCGATCCGACTATTGAAAGGGTAACAATCACAGAAAAGGTTGTAACCGAGGGCAGCGAACCCGAACTTCTCAGAAACGAAGACAAGGCGGCTGTTTCAATCAACTTAAAACAAGATGCAAAGAAGCGTCAAAAACGAAGCACAGCTTCTTAAAGTATTGTAAATAATTAAAGCTGTATTGCCGAAAAAACAATACAGCTTTTTTTGATTAGATTTAATTGTGAAATAAATTGTGATGGGAGGATAGAAAATGGACGATAGAAACGATAATTTAATACTTTTGCCCGTTCTGCCGCTCAGAGGACTTGTTGTTTTTCCGAAAGCGCTCATTCATTTTGATGTGGGAAGAAAGAAGAGCATCAGTGCTATAAATGCCGCTATGAAAAACGATCAGCTTATTTTTCTTGTTACACAGAAAGACGCTGCCGAAAACGACCCTGATATTACAAAATGCTACTCAACAGGCGTAGTTGCAAAAATAGTTCAGGTAATCAAACAGCCCGACAACTCAACAAGAGTTGTTATTGAGGGCAAATTCAGAGCCGGAATTGTAACTCCTGTATTCGATAAAAATTGTCTTATGGCCGAAGTTGAGCCGTATCCGGATAAAAAATTCAAGCATACTTCCGAACAGTTCGGCTTAATGCGAGCTGTAAGACTCGAATTTGAAAACTATGTCAAGGTAGCTCCTCGAGTTCCGAATGATATTATATTTAAAGTTGCCTCTTGTAAGTCTTGCGGCGAGCTTGCAGACTACATAGCAGACAACATTGTGCTTGATTATCAGGCAAAGCAGACCATTCTTGAAGAACTTGACCAAACCGAGCGACTGGATATGTTGCTTGACATTCTTATAAATGAAACTTATATTCTTTCAATCGAAAAAGATATTGTTCAAAAAGCAAGAGACAGAATTGAAGAAAATCAGCGTGATTATTTTCTAAGAGAACAGAAAAAGATTATTGAAGAAGAACTCGGCGAGGACGATAATCCGTCCGCAGAGGCAGAGGCTTACGCCGAAAGAATTTATGCTTTGGAACTTTCCGAAGAAACTGAAAATATCCTCATCAAAGAGTGCAAAAAACTTATGCGTATGCCTTACGGAAGTCAGGAGGCGTCTGTAATCAGGACTTATCTTGACACAGTGCTTGACCTTCCGTGGAACACAGCTACCAAAGATAAAATTTCCGTTACCAAGTTAAGAAAAGAACTTGATAAATCCCACTTCGGACTTGCTAAAATCAAGGAAAGAATCATTGAGCAGCTTGCCGTTACAAAATTGAGAGGCTCACAGGACGGTCAGATTATCTGTTTTGCAGGCCCTCCGGGTGTCGGCAAAACCTCGATTGCACAGTCAATTGCAAAGGCTATCGGCAGAAAGAGCCAAAGAATTGCCCTCGGCGGCGTGCGTGACGAGGCAGAAATCAGAGGTCACAGAAGAACTTACATCGGCTCTATTCCTGGCAGAATTATGACTGCCATTCAGAATGCAGGTTCAAACAACCCTGTTCTTATTCTTGACGAAATCGACAAACTTGCCAGCGATTACAAAGGTGACCCTACATCCGCTTTGCTTGAAGTCCTCGATTCGGAACAGAACAACAAGTTTGTTGACCATTATATTGATATTCCTTTTGATTTGTCTAATGTAATGTTCATTACAACAGCCAATGATGTATCACAAATTCCCGCACCGTTGCGTGACAGAATGGAAATCATTGAGCTTGACAGCTATACAAGAGAAGAAAAATTTAGCATTGCTAAAAAGCACCTTGTTCCAAAGCAGCTTGAAAAGTGCGGATTTACCGCTAAAGAGGTTAAATTTACTCAATCGGCGCTGTATTTCCTAATTGATTTTTATACAAGAGAGGCGGGTGTTCGTACTCTTGAAAGATTAATCGGAAATGTGCTCCGTAAATGCGCAGTTAAAAAACTTGAAGACGAACAGGAAAGTTTTAAAATTACAGACAAAGAAATTCTTGAAATGCTCGGACATAAGAAATTTACAACCGATAAATTGCCGTCAAAAGACGAAATCGGCACTGTAAACGGACTTGCTTGGACAAGCGTCGGCGGTGAACTTTTACCGATTGAAGTTGCGGTTATGGAGGGCACGGGCAAACTTGAGCTTACGGGTTCTCTCGGCGATGTTATGCAGGAGTCGGCAAAGGCTGCCGTTACTTGCATAAGAAGTCACGCAAATTCACTCGGAATTAATCCGCAGTTCTATAAAAATAAAGATATTCACATTCACGCTCCCGAGGGTGCTGTACCAAAGGACGGTCCTTCGGCGGGTATTACAATGGCAACCGCCATTTATTCAGCTTTAACAGGAAAGCCCGTAAAGCGTGATGTTGCAATGACAGGTGAAATTACCCTACGAGGCAATGTAATGCCGATAGGCGGCTTAAAAGAAAAGAGTATGGCTGCATATAAATCGGGCATTAAAACCGTTATCATTCCAAAGGAAAATGAAGCAGACCTTGAGGAAATAGACCCTGTTGTAAAGGAAAAAGTAAGTTTTATTCCTGTTACAAGTTTCTCGCAGGTAGTCCCGATTGCAATAGTCGATGTACCTGTAATTTCAGAAAAGCAATGGAACGCAGTTGCCGATAATACGGTAACTACCAAATCGGAAAACATCAGACAGTAGGGGTGAGGTAAATGAATTTTAACGAAGTACAATTTGAATTTGCCGCCGGCACAAAAGAACAGCTGCCAAAATCTGATATGCCCGAAATTGTTTTTTCAGGACATTCAAATGTCGGAAAGTCATCTCTTATAAATAAACTTGTGCAGAGAAAAGCACTCGCAAGAGTCAGCGCCCAACCCGGTAAAACAGCAACCATAAACTTCTATAAATTAAGAGAATTTCGTATGGTTGACCTGCCCGGATATGGCTATGCTAAGGTTTCAAAAAACGAAAAGAAACGCTGGGCTGAACTTGTAGAGGGATATTTTGCACAGGAAAGAAATATAAAATTGATTATCCAAATTCTCGATATGCGCCATCCTCCTACAGATGACGACCTTGAGATGGTGGACTTTCTTTACAAAAGTAATTACCCATTTGCTGTAGTGCTTACAAAGCGTGACAAGCTGAACAAAACAAACCAGAAACTACAGCTTGAATACTATCAGGATATTTTCAGCACAATCGAAGATTTACCTATGATAGAGTTTTCGGCACAGGACGGATATGGCAAAGAGGAAATAAAGGCTCTTATAGAGTCACATATTTTGCAGACCGAATAAAAGGCTGCGCAAGTAAATATCAGGAGGTATGAGAGAATGTTTGTAAATGATTGCTTAAACATTAACGAAAAAGGACATCTTACAATCGGCGGTTGCGACACAGTTGAGCTTGCAAAGGAGTACGGCACTCCGCTTTATGTACTTGACGAAAACACAATCAGAACAACCTGCCGTTCATATGTTGAGTCTTTCAAAAAGTTCTACAACGGCAACGGTATGCCGCTTTATGCCAGCAAGGCGCTTAGCTGTAAGGAGCTTTGCAGAATTGCAAACGAAGAGCATCTCGGACTTGATGTAGTATCGGGCGGCGAGATTTATACAGCACAGCAGGCAGGTTTTCCTATGGAGAAAACCCATTTTCACGGCAACAACAAAACAGCCGCTGAAATTGAATTTGCACTTAACGCAGGCGTCGGCACATTTGTAGTCGACAACCTTTACGAGCTTGAGCTTTTAAACGAAATTGCAGGCAAACTCGGTAAAAAGGCAAAGATTTCATTCAGAATCAAGCCTGGTGTTGACGCTCACACACATAACTTTATCAGAACAGGTCAGATTGACTCAAAATTCGGCTTTGCACTTGAAACAGGCGAGGCTTTTGAGGCTGTTAAAAAGGCACTTGAATATGAAAATGTAAACCTTGCAGAACTTCACTGCCACATCGGTTCACAGATTTTTGATATTGACCCATTCGTTACAGCTGCAGAAATTATGATGGACTTCATCGGTAAAATCAAAGACGAGCTTGGTGTTACAATCAGCAACTTAAACCTTGGCGGCGGCTTTGGTATTATGTATGTAAACAGCGACGAGCCTGTTCCTTATGAGAATTATATGGAAAAAGTATCTGTTGCCGTAAAAGCAAAGGCTGCGGAACACAATGTGCCTGTACCTTACATCTTTATTGAGCCGGGCCGTTCAATCGTCGGTGAGGCAGGTATTACGCTTTACACCGTCGGCGGTATCAAAGAAATCCCTGACATCAGAACCTATGTATCTGTTGACGGCGGTATGACCGACAACATCAGATATGCGCTTTATCAGTCTGATTACACAGTAGTAAACGCAAGCCACGCAGACAAAGAGGCTACACAGACCGTTACCGTTGCAGGTAAGTGCTGCGAAAGCGGCGACCTTGTACAGGAACACACACAGGTAGCTCCAGTTACAGTAGGCGATACGCTTGCTGTTCTTTCAACAGGTGCATATAACTACTCAATGGCATCTAACTACAACAGAATCCCTCGTCCTGCTATTGTTATGGTAAACAACGGCAAGTCAAGAGTTATTGTTAAGAGAGAAAGCTACGAAGATATCGTAAGAAACGATATTTGATAAAAAATTAAAGGTCACTTTTGAGAAATCGGAAGTGACCTGTTTTATTGTGCAACGAACCGTCGACAATCAGTCGGCGGTAATTTTTTGCCTTAAAAGGGGATAGGTTATTCCTTAAAATTTTAAAATAAAATTATCATTTT
>OHOJ01000478.1_pt1 | contig 13535 bp, 20 predicted proteins | sample 1569791 | NCBI WGS metagenome assembly OHOJ01 (sample SAMEA3879542, study PRJEB24766) | human gut metagenome | biome: human-associated habitat; feature: feces | place: USA | collected 1985/1987
TAGTTTTGTTTAAATTATATTATGGCATATAGCTGTAATGACAATTGAAAATCCTCATACCGAGGTATAATTACATAATGGATATTGTGTATATATGTGAAAAGAATGATTTGTGCTTAACAAGCATCTGCGATTTATCGTAGATGCTTTTTTTATGCGTATTCTAACTCATATGTACATTATATATAAATTTTAACCAGGATGCTCTTAGTGCGTAAATATGCACTCAATGGCATCCTTTTTTATGAAAGGAGGGACTGATATGTCCAAAAAAGTAGGAGACAAAATCACGTTTGTTTCAAGATTTACTGGAGATGTAAAAAGTGGAGTTATTGAAGAATCATTCATGTCATTAACAAATGATTATGGATGTTATTTTTTGCGTGGACAGGTAGAAATGGTAACAGATATGCAGATTTTGTAGGTTTTAAGAAATGATTCCATATTTTAAGGAGGGAAAATTATGAGAGCACTTTTACTGAATGTAAAAAAGAAATATTGTTTCTGAGGTCGATATTAAATGTTTAAATGATTATTATAGACATTTAGAATGCTCGACATTTGATGTTGTCAGGAGAATACTTGGTAACAAGGTATACGACATATATTTGGATGATGAAGGTATGTTTGTAAGTGACCCGATCATTTCAGCAGTTGATAAGAATTTGCAACTACAGACTGTTGGGAATTTAATATTCTGTGGGCCGACTGATAGTGAGGGTTATCAAACAGGATTATCTGATTATGATATACGTAATATTAAAAGTTATATCAAGCCTGTACTGTATACCTTTGGGAAAAAACGACATTTTAATCTTATTGTTACAGAAATGGAATAATGATGGAAATGATATGTTTTAAAGAAAGGGACAGATAGTTACAGTTTGTAATTATCTGCAATTTATTGAATTTTTAATTAAGGAAAGGAGAGGCTATTTCGGAATTAGTAGCCAGTATATTTATGGAAAAAAGAGAAAATTGGTACAAAGCTGATATGGGGAAACATTTTGTCTTGACGGAACTTGGAAAACAGAAAAGTGCAAGTTATCACTATAAAGAAGTGGGAAAGCCGGTCAGTGACTATGAAACGGAAGGGCTCTGTCATGATGTAGATGCCGGTTATGTAATAGAAGTAGAGGATCCTGATTGGATCACATGTACCGGATACAGAGTTGTTTATGATCACAAAGGTACCGCTATTTGGGTTGGAAACGGAACTATTTTCCCAGCCCCTGCATATGAACTTGCAGTATCGTATCGAGATAATATGAGTTCTAAGTTTTCAGGCTATCAAGGAGCATACATAGAAGAAACCATATATCAAGGCAAGAAGCTGTTGCCGTGTGGTGAATACCAGGGTAAAAAAGTGTACAACAAAAGCTGGTATTTTGGCATTGATGCTCTGCAGGTGGGAGATTTTGTCGATCAGGATATTGCAGATGATATCATTAACTGCCTGCCTCCGGCCTGCCTGAAATATGGTTTGGTACAGCTTGGAGAAGCGAGTGCTCACAAGACGAATCCGAGGACCGGTAAGATTGCTGCAGTCTATGCTACTTTCCAGCAAGTTGCGGAAGGTGTGTGGAAATATTGCGGCAAATGTTTCGTTGGTGAAAAAGTACAGGTTGTATTATAAGGAAAGGAGTTTATTTTATGCGAAGTAATATTATTTCAGAGTTTTTGCGTGATCATCCTATTCAAATAGAAGTTCCGGAGATTAAATTGTGGGCTTCTGTAGACATTGATTTTGTTAATGACAATGGGCAGGAGGAAGAAACTTCCTTTGATGTTACTGATATATTAGCAAAGTCAGGGACTATGCAGCTTGATGAATGTTTTTCAGCATTATGCAAAGAGTCAGGTATTAAATCTCCAAAAGTGTTGAGTGTTACTGTAACAAACTCTGCGCAGAGTAAAGAACTGCTTGAATTGGGGGTGTGAACATGAAACAGACGTATAAAGAAATATATGATACGATTAAAAATATTGTTGAACTATGGAAAACACAGCTTGCCTCTGTATATGGAGGAGAACTGGAAGTGGACTATAGGGAATGCGCATATTATGCATGTGCTTTTCACAATGATCCGAAAAAAATAAATGACGTACTCTATGATAACTGGGTTGAGCCGTTAAAAGAAATAGAATGCCTTGGAACAGATAGCGCTATTGAGTATATCTGTTCAAAACTTGGCATCCCTGTATGCCACTAACTAGGATCACATCAATACAATAATAAATAATAGAAAGAAAGGATCAATTTTATGAAATGGATTGAAATTTTAAAAAAAGGAAATACGGTTTTATTGCAGAATGAATTAGATACTCAGTATGTAGTTGCATCTGGATATAATCCTGATGCAAAGGAAGATGAACAATATAGTGGTGGTAAATGTTTCTCTTATCACAGTAATAATAAGATGAAAGCAGAAAAACTATCTGCAGCACTTGAATATTTTAGATACAAAACGGAAGAAAAATATATCTCTCGTTGTAGACTGGAAGAACTTGCCACATTGTTTAAGGATGCATTGATCGAAAATGATGAGGATTATGCATCAGAGTATTTTGATGAGGAATGCGAAATGTCAGATGACGAAAAATGCTGGTTTGGCATTTGATAGCATTATAATTTGAATTGAAGGACAGGTACTTGTTGCCTGTTCCTTTTTTGAGAGGAGATGTACGGTATGAATACATATAAGGAAGATATGAATGGTGACTACAGCAATGATGTTTTTGGATATCTTGTAGAAGCATATATCAATGAAAAAAATACAAGACTGAAAGGATACTATTGTTGCTACACACATGGAGAATTTATAAAGGCAGCAGGGAGGAAACAAGCGAAATGTCCTTTCTGTAATGTCGGGTGTACTCGAATTTTGACAGTAGATAATGTGCAGGAGCAAGTGATACACGCTATCTGGAAAGACAGTGGCATTTTTTCTGTAAAGAGAGCAGATATAAAAACTGACAGAAAGGAGGAATGTGCTGCCTGATTTTATAAGACAGGTTGTCTGTGAGAGTGATGTACACAGACGTAAAGTACATAGAAAACAGCGTGAGCGCCAAATGTCAGGGCGTAAGCATGGGAGGCTACTGTGTACTACCATAGGGCATAAGCACTATGGTCGGCATGAAAAATTATTTACAAGGGCAGGTATCGATATTTGATGTTTTACCCAAAGAATCTATAGGGATACTAAAAGATAGTTCTTTAATAGACGAAACTGATTATATAAAGGATCGAGACTGTACCATAAATACTCCCGTTATATTTGGCGGAGTGCAGGATAATATTTATGGAAAAGGTATAGGGGTAGAACCTTTGATAGATGGAAGAAGGGACAGCAGGCATTTCGAGGATATCTATTTAGATAGGCTGTTGCCTTTGGAAGAATATGATAAGATCATTGTCTTATTCTCCGGCGGAAAGGATAGTCTTGCCTGTTATCTCAAATTGTTAGAAATGGGCGTGCCCAAAGAAAAGATAGAACTCTGGCATCATGATATCGATGGTGGTAACACCGAAAGATGCATGGACTGGCCGTGTACAAACAGTTATGTCCGGGCATTTGCACAGGCGGAAGACGTGACGCTCCGGATCTCGTATCGTGTTGGCGGCTTTTTTGCGGAGGTGTACCGAGTTGGAGCTGCCCAGCCGGTAGAATGGATTGATCCGGCGACTGGCGAAGTTATGCGGTGCAAATTATCGCCAAAGCAGAAAGCCTGTGAAGATCTGCGGGAGCAGCTGCGCAGTACCGGGGATAAAGAAGTGGAAAAACTCATTAAAGAGTTTGGATACCGTTATAAGTTTCCGGCAAAAGCTGCGGATCTGCGGACACGCTGGTGTTCCAGCCAGCTGAAAATTTCCGTCGCGGATAGTGTAATTGCTGCACTTGATGCAATGGATTCGGTTGGTGGGTCGAGATTATTATTCCCTGCAAAGGGAACTACTCATCAAGGCCGGTGGTGTTCTGGCACGCTCAAAGCGTCTGTACAGGATGCAGTAACATCCAATGCTATGTCAGAGAACACAAGGATTCTTGTGGTTTCTGGCGAGCGACGTGGAGAGAGTACAGGCAGAAGCCGGTATAACGAGATAGAGAAGCATCGAACAAATGCCGAGAAGAAGGCACATCGGATGGTTCATCAATGGCGTGCTGTTATCGACTGGAGCGAGAAAGATGTCTGGGAAATAATTAAAAGACATCATATCAATCCTCATCCCTGCTACCGTGCAGGATGGAACAGATGCAGCTGCTGTTGCTGCGTTTTCAGCAGTCCTCGTCACCTGAAAGGAATATCTGAAATACTTCCAGATATTTTTGAAGCTTTGAAAGAGGATGAGCGGGAACTGGATTTTACGTTTGAGGCAACGTGTGATCTCGATGATTACATAAAAGATGCAGAGAGCTGTCTTGTGTATGATGACGCAGAAGCAATAGATTCTATCCGGACCGGAAATTACTTGCCGGAGCAGATCTATGTACCTGCAGATGCATGGAAATATCCGGTTGGTGCTTTCCATGGTGCCGATGGAGGATCTTGTTAATATGACATGAACATATATGATGTAATACACTAAAGACTGTCTGTTATTTCTCTAATGAGAAGTAGCAGACAGTCTTTTTTTATTGCAAATACACATAGTCACTGCTATAATAAAGACATATCTTATTTTATCTATTTATGTTGAACTTATTTTCTGCAGCTAGCAGGAAAATGTATTAGAAAATCCTCATGCCGAGGTAATTTTTATATAACGGATACAATTTGTAATATCAGATCAAAGAATATTGTGCATCATGCATCTGCGAATGTCGTAGGTGCTTTTTTTATGTACATCTTTATTTTGGTATGCAAATTTAATATATAACTTATTAACCAAGAATGCCTTTTCTATGTATCATGCATAGCGAATGCATTCTTTTTTTTATGAAAGGAGGTACATTTATGAATGTACGTGTGATGGATGGCTGTGATGTTTTCTCTTTTGATACTTCACATGTCACTCCCCAAGCTGCTGCCGCTGAATTGGCTGCAATCTGTGAAAAGACAGATGCATCGCTAGATGACGTGTTTAAAAGCAGCTCATTTTTAGGGGTGTCTCTATGGGACACCCTTAAAATATGCTCCGAAGCAGAGCATATCGTTACTGGTGGGTCTATTATCTGCCATAGAGGTAATAAAAGACTGTATTATAACAACCAAGGAGGTATTTCTTCATGGAAAAAGTAATCGGTTACACTTTACCCAACAATTTTAGTGATATATTACAAAATATATCTCATGATCATCAACATTCTCTCGTAGAACTTGTACAACGAGTACTAATTGCCGAGAAAACAGAAGATCTTGATGATATCAGTACAGACGAACTATATTCCATCCTTTATCACTGGGATGATGTGCTGTCTCTTGCTGATAAAAATAATCTATTTGAATCTGTATCGTTTGAACAGTTTTTAAGGTCTGCAAACGGTATCAGAAAGAAAAGAAGAATTTTATAGAAAGGAGACTTGAAATGGATTTTCAAGCAATTAGTGTTACTGATAAGGAAACACAACTTATAAATGTATGTGTTACTCTTCACACAGATGATGGAGAGGAAATTATCAAAACAATTTCTCTGTATGAATTTGCGAATATGCTGGGCAGCTCCTTGCTTCCTGTCATAAAGAAAGAGTTTACGCATCTGGGAAAACTTCCGATTGGTTATATAGATTGTTTCTATGAAAATGGCGGTACATTTTCGATCTTAGTTGAGAGAAAAGCACAGATTAGAAAACTCTTTTATGAGCAAGAAGTGTACGCCATTCCTTTCCCACGGTTGTTATTCAAGTTTGTCGTAAAGGACGGTGTGCTCATAGACAAACGGTGTGCTGCACTAAAAAATGATGCAGATTTATATGACTTTTATGAAACTTATCAATATCCGTTTGGAAATGTGTCATCTTCAGGAAGTATATGCTTTGGCAATATCAATCTTCCAAAAATAAACACCATGACAGATATTGATACAGTTATAGACCTGTTTTTTGAAGGGGAAACCAATGATGATTACTACACCAATGGAAAATGTATAGTTCCTCATTATTCCCAGAAGCAACTTATTATGCTTCTTTCAAAAAAAGAAGTTTTTCCGGAAGAATGGCTTTACCAAAACAATATTGATATTGCTATAAAACAAAACTAACAAAATATTTATTATGAAAAGGAGGTCTCTATTATTATGGATATGGGACAGATGAATTTAGAAGATTTATTTGATGAATTATTAGGACAGGAGAAAAAAGTGGATGAGAAGAAAACACCCAAAAAGACAACTGTATCAAAGTCAAAAAAAGAAACAGGAAAAAAACCGCAGGCAAAACTGCCGGTTTCTATTTCGCTTCCTGTAAAAATTATTTCTTCTTTCTGTGAAGAATTTACAGTTGAGAAAATTGGATATAAAAACAATACAGTAACTCTTGACATGTTATGTGACCATCTTTACGAAATGGGTTACAAATGTGTAGCTCACAAGGATATATGTTTTCTTCCTATCGAAAATGGAATTGTTGCTATTGGTTTATCTCCAAATGTTTTGGGTACGGCTGACGACACACAGATTGATTTTAACGGAGGAACTGTAATTATTTCTGACGGAATGCATAACGCTGAATATACCACAGATATGTTTCCCGATAAAGACAATGATAATATCAGCCTTTCTGACCTGAAAAAACACTTTGTGTCAAATAACCCCGCTTTTGAAGGCTTAGCTTTTTCGTATGATCCATTCTCAAACATCATCATACCAGTGGCGCCGATAAGTGCGTTACTATCTAATAATACTGCGCTTGACATTAATAAGCCCGTATATATGAACAATGTTTTAATGGAAGATTGGCTTTCTACTATAGAAAATAGTTCTTGTGATGAAAGTCTTGAACTTGATGATTCACAGGAAGAAAAAAGTCTCTATCCTATGGCAAAAGACTTTTTACATGCCTATTTGCTGGATATGTATCAGGATCTTGAACATACTCCATCAAAAATAGACTTTAGACTTGTCAAAACAAAAATCGGTTATTTTGTAACCTGTCAGATTACAAACGGTAAGTATCCTGATCGTTCAAAGTATAAAATTGGATCCGGAACACTGAAAAATGTATTGGAAAAATACAATTTACCATTAACAATTACCCTCACAGGTTTCGATTTTACCGTTGACAGTTCAGACTTTAATGGGAAAGAACGCGTCACACAAGATGATATAAAGAAATTTATATCCCCAAGATATTCTTCTCTTTTCAGAGATCCAAATAGAAAACCGCAGTTCTTTTACTGCGAAGAGATGAATCACTTGGAAATTTTGTTTATCAGCGGGAAAAAAGGTGCCAGTTTTTTTTCAATAATGGGATCGGATGATACATTATCTTCAATACATAACATGGATAATTACTATGGCATATTACCATCTGTACATCCACAAAATCCGCTCCCAAATGATTTAATCATATATCAGACAAAGGTTTATTGTATGGTCGCAATGGGTTCTGTCAATAAACCCTCTTTGCAAAAATGTGCTATCCGGATACCGCATATTCCCAATCAGTTATATGTAGATATTATTCACTGGTTCAGAAGGAATACTAGACTGGAGAGTGTAGTGAAGGTCATATATGATTTCAATGAAAACAAATATTTTATACAAAAACCACGATATGCAAACTGTACTCACGTAAGTGTGGAGTATGAATTTGATTGCCTTCCAATTTGGCAGAAAGTTGTTCTTACAATTCATAGCCACAACAACATGGACGCATTTTTCTCTATGACAGATGATCAAGATGAAATTTGCGAGAATGGCATATATGGAGTTATGGGGCGCATATCAGATCTGCATCCATCCGTTGTATTTCGGGGATGCTTTAATGCATCTTTTATGCCTCTTGGCATAGAGGATTTATTTGAAATGGAGGTTTGATTTTATGAAAGAATCAACTATTAACGGGAAACCGCTGACTCAAATCTATGAAGAACTTGGCATGCGTACTCCCCAAAAGATCTCTAGTAAAGCCGGAAAGCCCTATGTTGACATTTCGGAATATAATAGAGCTCTTAATGACATTATCGGTTTAACTCACTATTGTCATTTTATTGTTGGGCAGCCACAGATCGTAACATTACCGGATCAAGAAATGATCACTACGGTCATAGTAGAAATCGTACTTTATGATGATAATGGAAATGTTGCAGCAATGCGTCGGTCGCCCGGAAGTGCTAAGTTTGAAGTAATTAGAGATACCGGAACATATAGCTGGCCAACCAATGTCGTTACATCTGCATATGCTAATGCTTTAAAAAATGCCTGCAAATCTTTTGGACTTTTCTCAAATATCAGTACAAATTCGAGAAAAGCCGATAATTCAAATTCAAGAAGTTCCAAAAGAGAATCCTCTGAAAATGCAGGCCGTGCTATTACAGCAGGAGCAGAGACATTAACAGTCTTTACTAAAGGGACTTTTATTGTGAAACACAAGGAAGGATGCCCTGATGTATATAAAATATCAGTAATTGATAACGGATTAGAAAAAGATCTTGTTATCTATAGTGGCAAAGTAGAACCTGATTACCTTAAAGGATTGCTTAATGACACGAATATCGGGACCGGCGTTCGGCACAAGATTGAATGCACAGCTCGATCCAGTCATACAGCAGGTTATGATAAGCCTCAACTGATTTTACAAAAATTGATTTCATATAAATCAGTTTAATAGTTTTTATGAATAGGAAGAGATCGTCAATATTGATCCTCTTCCTATTCTTTTATCTTATTATTTAATGAAAGGATGGGGTACTATGGAAAATACAGTTCTCAATCGCTATAAAAAAGCTGTGCAAACATTTACAGATGTTCATTATTCAATGTTGCAAGCATTGAGAGCCATTTCAAAAGATTCAGATAGTGATCAGGATATAAAAATCCTAACAAAGAACTATTTGCAGGCAAAGAAGGAACTTCTAGCTGCAAAAGAAACTGCTGGTTTTGACGATGGGCTTTCTTTCCTTAAAGATCTATGTAATTTCAAGGGATTCCGTATAGAGGACGGAGAAGTGAAAGGGGACGTGCACTATGCTGCAGACATTATCCGCCCTTGGATCATAAATTTCCCTTATACAACCAATAACTATCAATATGAAGTTGCGCTACTCATTCTGAGTCAGCTTAATTGAAAAGGAGTGTGCTTTTAATGGCAAAGGTAATATATCATTTATTGGTTCTTGGTGCAGGAGGTACCGGAACTTATTTTTTAAAGGAAGTAAGCCGTTATTTGGCTTCGCTTCCTGCTGAAATTTTAAAATGTCTTGATAAAGACATGTATATTATGGATGGGGATATTGTAGAAAAAAAGAATATTGACCGACAGGCATATTTTTCCGAAGATATCGGATTTAAAAAAGCAAGCAAGATGGCGGAAATACTGAATGAATCTTTTTTTTATGGGGATCGTATATCTCTTCAGTGGCACTCTATGCCTCAGTATCTTCTTGCCAAAGAACAGCTTTCGTTTCTAAAGTCTACATCAAAGGAAGAAGAAGGAACCCTTTCGGATTCTACAAATTTCACTGTTCATATGCCACTGATTATCAGCTGTGTAGATAATCATGCAGCAAGACTGGTAACGGAAGATTATTTTAATAGTTCCTATTGTTGCATTTTATTTGATTCTGCTAATGAGTGGGAGAATGGAGAGTGTGTTTTTTCATACAAAGTACTTGGAACTGTAGTAGCACCACTTAGATCATTCTATTTCCCAGATATCAAAAGTGGAGATTTGCGACCCGTTACCGAAATGAGTTGTACTGAGATGAATGCAGCTGCTCCACAGCATATATTTACTAATATGTTTGCAAGTTTGCAGCTATTGTCTCAGTTTTCATCACTTATCGAAACTGGTAGCTTTAAAGGTGGCTACTCTGTCTTTAATCAAAAGTTACTTACAAATGATTTTTTTGAATGGAACAATTAACTAATATTTTTATGAAAGGAGCTGTATCTTTGATGAAAGACACAAATAATCTTAGAATTCTTCTAAATGAGCAATCTGTCCAAGATGAATGGGATCGTTTGTATTCTGCAGAAAATCATGTTATTAGACATCCTTTTTATGATAATTGGGATATTACCCAATACTATACATTCGATGAAGTCGATTATACATATATGGATACAGATGCAGATGCATATGATATTAAATTTCTGACGTATTCCTTATTATTCATGGAAAAGGTAGTAATATTACTGGCTCAGCGGATCTTTAAAAAAATAGGACTACAGTATAACAAACAGTATTTTCCTATCACCAAACTACATGGAATATGCTATTTTTTTAATCAATCATATGGGGCTTATGATCCCATGGATTCATTATTACCTGTATTTTCAACCAATGATTTTTGGAGTTATTATCATATCAATAACTTTATTCAATTAGATGCTACCTCATTATATCGTAAATATTCAAATTTATCTCTTGTTTCTGACCGCTCTAAATATTTAGCTGCCGTTCGAGATGATTTCTTTTTTTCTCTTTATGATTTTACAGATGCACAGATTATTACTCTTTGTGAGGATCTGTCTATTCCATTATGCAATGCGGAAAATGACAACTGGGATTATAGTTCTGTATTATCTACTGAAAATAACGCATCCTTAATAGCAGTAAAATCCAAAAAAATTTATCAGCTGATGCATTTTCTTGATAAGAGAAAATCCTCTCTGACACAAGATGAACAAAAAATATTTTCACGCTTACTGGAACTCACTCAAGAGTTTCCATTTTATATGTGTAAAGACTATATTTTTCATTCAGATTTTGATGGTGAATATGCATGGATTCAGGTTCAAGGATTTTTTAATGAGTGGGTTAATTCACCTGGAGAATTCAGTTTTAATGCATATTTTTATTTTCTCCAAGTGTATGCCGAAAATGCATATGCCTATTTTGATCAGAAATATCATTTTTCTGATCTCACGAGTACATTTATGCTTTCTGTTTCTGCATAATTTGATGAAAGGAGCTGATTATGGATAACATATCAAAGGCAGTTTTAGCCTATCAAACACTATGCCTTATGTCCCATAAATATGACGATATGGACAATCCTGTTTTTACTAATGTTTTGGCGCAAAAAGTAATGCTTGCTATTTTATCACGATTTTTAAAATACAATTTTCAGTACGATATTGTAATCATGAAGCAAAATCTATGTTTCTCTTATAATGATCAGGATATAGATAGACTGTCATTACATGGTAATATGCGCTTTGCAGGACAATTTAAGAAATATATTCCGAATAAAGTTGTTCGCACGTCTCTTTGCATGTATGGCGTAAACATTGGATACATAGAGTCCTCGTTTTATTGCAATAATGATTTATTTTATAGATACTCTGGTGTATCGGAAACTGATGCTTACATCTATACGCAAGCACTTGACGCATATTTTCATAACTACACTGTATCTGAAATTTTAGAGGATGCCCGGAATTTTATTTACGGATTTGTTGACATTGACTCTTTGGAGGAAGATATGGAAGAGGAGAGCAGCCTTATTTATGATGATGCGGAAACTGTGGCATGGGATGCGTATAGATGTGCCTCTTTAGCAGAAAACTACAATCTGGATCCTTCAGATTCATCTTTTGACAATATATCAGATAATGATCTATTGCCTATAACTAAAGCACTTGTCACAGATGTATATCTTGATATTGTAGGTGATAAAGACTTTTTAATGGAAAATCTTTCTACAATCCTTCGTTTTATCTCAAGTTCCTGTTCTGATGAGAATTATTCCATGAATGCCCTATATGTATTACATTTCAGCCATTTAAAGGCTCTACGGCAATATTTTGAGAATCATCCGTCAGATAAATTATTTCCGTTATTTAAGGCTTGTATAAAATTTTTTGAAGGAACATACCCTTATGGGAAGAAATCTAATTACGCCGGTACTTGGAACAAAGCAGGCGATAAACTTTTAGTTATTAGTTCACGAGAACTTATATCTGATGAAATTCATTCCAATTTAAGAATTGATTTCAAATTATCTGTTATTTTGCTTGATTATATATATCAGGCAGTTTTAGTTTAGGAACGGAGTAGTATTGTGTATGTACCGATCTCAAATTGTTAGACTTTTAGGTCTAACTTTGGGGTCGGTACAATAAAATACTAATCCTTTAACCAGTCATCTACAACCAAAACATCAAGACCACAGGATATCCCTTCTTCTTTATTTTCCCACCACTCATATCCGTATACATGCATATCATCATTGTAAATTTCTCCATCACAAGAACCAGCTGTATTATCTTTCCATTTAAATTGACCTATAAACCCTATCAGCTTTTCCGTATCTCCTGCTTTATAAGTTTGTAAGGAGAGAAGCTGTACAATCTGGGCATCCTTATCCTTGAGCATATCACTGAGGATAATAGGATTTTCGAGCATCATGGTAAACGAACCATACCTTTCTTTTTCATTTCCCTGGATAATTTCTTTGATTTTTTCTGGATTCGTTTTTTCTCCTTCTTTCTTTAGAATATATTTGCAAGTAACATATTATATATGAATGTCTATTGTTATATCTGTAATAGCACACATATAATACTATTCGCAAAAGAACACTTTATCGAACAGTTGTTCTTTTATCATCGATTTCTTTGTTCTTATCCTTTAGATAATTTCTAAATCCTTCCTCATCAATATACATTCTCAATATACATGAGTTCTTCCCACATATTGGATACACAATAGCTGCACACATAATAAGTATTATATATAAAACACTCCCAATCTGAAATGCTTTATAGTAATGTAAGAAAATGGTTTCTAACAAAAATATTCCATAATTTATAATCATGCATAGGATTGTGTTTTTGTAGATTTTTGCGGCATATTTTCTGAAAAATCCTTTAGGGATCTGATCTATGATTTTATCGTTTCTTTTCATTTCTCGAAGAACAATGCCGCCTGAGAATCCCTTTGCGCATATTCTGGATAAAAATGCTCCAACAATAATACGTATTAAATTGAACACTATCAGGTACCGAATTTTTATTCGCGAGCTCATATTAAATAATTGAACAATATATACTGCGTAGTTTGACAGATCCATTCCCTTATATACCAACTATGATTCTTTCCAGTACTGTGCCTAAAATATAACCAATAACAGTACTTATGCTTGCCATAATACATAATTTATAGCTTTTCCGTGCATCTTCTCTTATAAAATACAAGAGCACGGCCATTATAACCGCTCCCACCATATAGTTGCTACCATAATATAGACAAATCAGTATACTACTTAGAATCCCTGCCGCCGGAAGATAGTCTTTTAAACGATAAAACAACATCATATAGATAGCTATTGCGATATACTGTGCTGCATGAAGAAATAGTCCAAGCATAAGAATCGCTATAATATCAATTAAAATTTCTACCTTTCTTCCGCTTTTAGTTATATAATTC
>OHOJ01000480.1_pt1 | contig 13378 bp, 8 predicted proteins | sample 1569791 | NCBI WGS metagenome assembly OHOJ01 (sample SAMEA3879542, study PRJEB24766) | human gut metagenome | biome: human-associated habitat; feature: feces | place: USA | collected 1985/1987
TTGCAACTGAACTGCGTCTGGCTGCCGTCCACCGTGATGCGTCCCATGACGGGTACTGTCCCGTCCTTTTTCACTACCTGACGTTTGAGGTAGTAGATAACTGAAAATGTACTCTTCATCGTCCTTAATTTTTTTAGGTTCAAAATTAGTCGGTGAAGAATCCTTCGTCGGTACGCAAAACACGGAGGAACGACGCAATCTTTTTCCGTAACTGGATTTGTCGCGTGAGTTGTTAGTAACTCACTATATCACAACGCCTTGTTTTGCCATTCGTGCCAATTTCGTCACCTATATGGTGTGGTTACGAACAAGTAACGTTGCGACGTCTTGACTTGGCTTCGGCAAGGATTGTGGTGGCGTTGGAGATAATCGGCTGCTTAAATGAAACCTCTGTAAATCAATTCTATTACTTCATTCTTCTGTATTCCACTTTTTTGTAGTATCTTTGTGCAAATAATGAACCAGTTTATGGGAAATCCGACGAAAAAGCTCCCGATGATCGAGCGGGACGGCTGGCTGCTTCCGGTCGAGAAAGAGCTGACCGCCCGGCACGAGAGCTACCTGCGGGCACTTCGGGAAATAGAAAAATCGGCCGGATCGATCGTCGATTACGCCAACGGCTATCGCTATTTCGGATGGCAGCGGGACGAGGCGCTCGAAGGCTGGTGGTTCCGCGAATGGCTTCCCGGGGCGCAGGACGTTTATCTGCTGGGCGACTTCAACGGCTGGCAGCGCACTTCGCTGCGGCTCGACAGAAACCCGGAAGGGGTGTGGAGTATTTTCCTGCCCGATGCGATGTATGCCGAACGGCTCACGCACGGCTCACTCTACAAAATCCACGTGCACGGCGACAACGGCTGGCACGACCGCATCCCCGCCTATGCGACCCGCGTGGTACAGGATGAGAAAACCAAGAATTTCACCGCCCAGTTCTGGAATCCGGTCCCGTTCGACTGGCAGGGCGACCGCCCCATTGCGGCCCGCAGCGAGGAGTTACTCATCTACGAAGCCCACGTAGGTATGGCCCAGGAACGCGAAGGCGTGGGCAGCTATGCGGAATTCACCGAAAAGATCCTGCCCCGGATCCGGGAGGAGGGCTACGATACGGTGCAGTTGATGGGCATCGCCGAACATCCCTATTACGGATCGTTCGGCTACCACGTGTCGAACTTCTTCGCCCCTTCGTCGCGCTTCGGCACGCCCGAAGCGCTCAAGACGCTCGTGCGCACGGCTCACGAACTGGGACTTGCGGTGGTGATGGATCTGGTGCACGCCCACTACGTGAAGAACCTCAACGAGGGGATCAACGAGCTCGACGGTACGGATCATCTATACTCCCTACCGGGTACGGCGGGCGAACAGCCCTACTGGGACTCCAAAACTTTCGATTACGGCAAGGAACAGGTGCGGCACTTCCTGCTTTCGAACGTCAAATACTGGCTCGACGAGTTTCATTTCGACGGCTATCGGTTCGACGGGGTGACCTCGATGATTTATCATCATCACGGACACACCGATTTCAGCCGAAGGGAACAATATTTCGACGCAGGGGTAAACGAGCATGCCCTCACCTACCTTACGCTGGCCAATACGCTGGTACACGACTTCCGTCCCCGGGCCGTTACGATCGCCGAGGAGGTGAGCGGCATGCCGGGCATCGCGGTTCCAACCGCAGACGGAGGCGTCGGCTTCGACTACCGCCTGGGCATGGCCATTCCGGATTTCTGGATCCGACAGCTCAAGGAGGTACCCGACGAAAAGTGGGACATACACGCCATTTGGCACGTCCTGACCGACCGTCTGCCCGGCATCAAGACGGTCGCCTATGCCGAATCGCACGACCAGGCGCTGGTGGGCGACCAGACCCTCGCGTTCCGGCTGATGGGAAAGGAGATGTACGAACACATGGACCGCGCCTCGCAAAGTCCGGTCATCGATCGAGGCATGGCACTGCACAAGATGATCCGGCTCGTCACGATCTCGGCGGGCGGGGACGCCTACCTCAACTTCATGGGCAACGAATTCGGACATCCCGAATGGATCGACTTTCCGCGCGAGGGCAACGGCTGGAGCTACGCCTACGCCCGGCGCCAATGGTCGCTCGCGGACAACGGGCTGCTGCGCTATGCCCAGCTCGGGGAGTTCGACCGGGCGATGATCGCCCTGGTGAAAAAATACGGCATACTCCGCGACGGCTACCCTTACAATTTACAGATGGACACCCAGAATCAGACGATGGCCTTTTCGCACGGCGACCTGCTGTTCGTATTCAACTGGCATCCGTCGGCCTCGATACCCAATTACGAAGTACGGGTACGGGTTCCGGGCCGTTACCGCCCGATCCTCTCGACCGACGAGCGCCGTTTCGGCGGCACGGAGCGGACCGACATGCGGGGGCAGCATTTCTCCTACCCCGTGCAGGGGGACGAGCTGCCCCGCATCCGCATCTACAACACCTCGCGCACGGCGACGGTCTTCCTTCGCGAAGAGTGATCCGGACACACTCCCTGCGCCGTGCACGGGGCCAAAAATACCGGATAATGCCCGGAAAACAGAAAAAATCGCAAAAAGACAGACAATACACCGCTGCCGAGCGGGATTTCGGACAACAAATTCAATACAATGACGAAAAAATACAGACATCTCCTGTTCGACCTCGATGGCACGCTCACAGACCCGATGGAGGGCATCACCCGTTCGGTGCAACACGCCCTGCGGCATTTCGGTATCGAAGTGAGCGACCTGCGCGAGCTCTGCCCCTTCATCGGACCGCCGTTCGCGGAGTCCTTCCGGACATTTTACGGCTTCGACGACCGCCAGACCAGCGAAGCCGTAGCCGTATCACGGGAGTATTTCACCGAAAAAGGCATCTTCGAAAACCGGCTCTACGACGGGATGGACGAGCTGCTCGACACGCTCACAAGCAGCGGATATACGCTCTGCGTCGCCACGTCGAAGCCCCGGGTATTCGCCGAGCGGATCCTCGACCACTTCGGCATCGCCCCCTATTTCTCCTTCGTCGGCGGCACAGGACTGGACGGCTCGCTGCCGACGAAGGCCGATGTGATCGCTCACGTGCTGGCCGGGAGCAACATCACCGATCGCGGAACCGCCTTAATGATCGGCGACCGCAAATACGACATTCTCGGTGCAAAAACCGTCGGCATCGACTCCGCCGGAGTTCTCTACGGCTACGGCGACCGGGCGGAACTGGAAGCGGCCGGAGCCGATTACATCCTCCCCGCAATTCCCGACCTGGAAGAGCTGCTGCTCGAATAAACGGACGAAATACCGGGAAACAGAGGGATTGTCTGACAAGTCCTATTTTAACGTTTTCACCCCCGTCGGAATAAACTCCGGCAGGGGTGATTTTCAATTTCGGGAAGTTATCGAACAGCCCTTTCATTCAGTTGCGGGCAACCTTGAAAGCCTACTTTTTCGCTGCGGCCGTACGGCGGGCAATGTCCTCGGCCGTATGCTGCACCTGGAAGCAAAGGTTCGACAGATCGACGCCCTCGATCCGGCGGCCCTCGACGACGATCTCGCCGTTCACCACGACGGTATCCACGTCGGCAGCCTTGCCGCAGTAGATCAGGTTCGCCACCATATTATATACCGGCATAAGGTGCGGCTTCACCGCATCGATCAGAATGAAATCCGCCAGCGCACCCTCCTTAATAACGCCCAACTCGCCGGCATGACCGATCGCACGGGCCGCATTGACGGTCGCCATTTTCAGAATTTCATAGGCAGGCAGCACGCAGGGATCCATCGTCGCTACTTTCTGCAAGAACGATGCGGTACGCATCTCGTCCCACATATCCAGGTCGTTGTTCGAACAGGTACCGTCCGTGCCAATCGTGCAAAGCACCCCTTCGCTATGCATCCGGGCGATCGGGGCGATACCGCTCGAAATTTTCATGTTGCTCTGGGGGTTGTGCGACACGGCCACTCCGCGCTCCCGCAGGATGCGGATATCCCCGTCATCGACGTGAACGCAATGCGCACCGATCGTCCGGTCGTCGAGAATACCGAGGGTATCGAGATGCCGGACAGAAGTAGTACCGTAACGCTCCCGCACGATACGCACCTCGTCTTCGGTTTCGGAAATATGGGTCATGAACCAGAGTCCGTGGCGGCGTGCCAGCTCCTTGCCCCGCTGCAACGACTCCGGCGAACAGGTATAGGGCGAATGGGGCGCCACGGCCAACCGGATGCGGTCGCAGTCGCCCGTGGTGGCGATCATCCGCTCCACATCGTCGGCAAAAGCCTCCCAACTCGTATCCAAGTAGCTCGCTCCGAGCATGGCCCGGATGCCGAGCCGCCGCACGGCCTCGGCGATACGGTTTTCGTGCCAGTACATATCGACGAACGTCGTGACGCCGCCCAGCAACATTTCGACAATACCCATTTCGGCTCCCAGTACGATTTCGTCCGGGGTTTGCTGTGCCTCGAAAGGCCAGATATATTCGTGCAGCCACTTCATCAGGGCGATGTCGTCGGCATAGCCCCGCTGGAGGGTCATCGCCACGTGGCAGTGGGTATTGATCAGTCCCGGCATGAGCACCTTGCCCGTGCCGTCGATCTCCCGCACCCCGGGATGCTCCCGCCGGAACGCTTCGATCCGCCGGGGATCGTCGCTGACCAGCGCCAGACGGCGATCCGCCACGCCGACCGCCCCCGTGAAAGTCCGGGGCTCCTTCTCTGCCGTCATGGGCAGAATCGTACAGTTCGTAAATAACAGTTCCATAAGCAATACAGGTTCGACGCAATCGGAATTACAAACCGGGCGGTTATCGTCAAAACGGCATACGTCGAACTATTTTACGGTGTTCACGCGAACATCCGATCCCATTTTGACATCTTCTCGAAACCGCCCCTATCAAAGCGCCCCTTCTATCGATCGCTTCCGGGACGTACCCCTTTCCGGCACCGGATCATTCGGTATCCAGAGAGTTCCCGCAAACGGTAATCAGCTCCCGCCCCGAAACCGAATTGGAATAGATCTGGATCACCTTGCTGAAAGTGCCCGGTTCGTTCTTATGCGGTTCATAGACCACACGGATCACAGCAGTTTCGCCCGGTGCGAGAGGGCGCTTGGAGTGGCTCACCTTCAGGCACGAGCAGGTAGTCTGCGCCCTTACTATTACTAACGGAGCAGAGCCGTCGTTCGTATATTCGAACTCCCAAACCAGATCGCCGCCCCAACGGGGTACGCTCCCGAAATTATGGAACGAACTCTCGAATTTCAGGTGCGCTCCCTCGTATTGCTGGGCGCCGGCCCCGAGCCATGCAAGGCACGAAGCCGCAATCAATAATATCGTACGTATCATTCGTGTCGTTTTCGCAGCCATCGTCCGCTGCTGTTATCGCGCCTTCAGTCGATGCGGTGCAACGTCGCACGGCAAACCGGATTGGCAGCGCATTCCAATCTATTCCAACGTAAAGACATAGGTAATCGTTCCGGTCTGCATCAAACTCTCGCTGGATGAAAACCGAGCTTTGCGGGCCGCTTCGACCGCCGCATCGACCAGCCGCTTGCTGTTGGTCGTCGATCCCTGCGCCCGATAGGAGGCGTATGTCACCCGACCGGAAGCATCGACAGTCACATCGACGACGACCTTGCCGGACTCATTGCCCGGATAGGAAGGCTTGGGCAGCTTTCCCACCACCGAGCGCCCCGAAAGGTCGTAGGCAATGCCCGAATCGCTCTGGCCCGTGCCGTCGTGACTGCCTTCCGGCGCCCCCGAAAGGTCCCCGGCGTTACCCTCGCCCGCAGCAGGCCCCTCCGACGTGGAAGTGCTCCCCGCCGTGCGGCCCGGGAAGAGCGCCCGACGGTTTACCGTGCGGGGTTGTTCGGCAGGCTGCTGCGCGTCGCTGCGCTGCGGAGTTTGTCCCGGAGTCTCCCGCTCGCGGGGTTTCTTCTCCGGCTGCGGTGTCTGCACGGCGATCTCCTCCCGCTCGCTGGTCACGTACTCGACCTGCTGCCGCGACGCTTCGGCCGCCGCCTGCTGCGGCGGTGCCTGCACATCGGTAGCCGACAGGTCCCGGTCGCCCAGACCGGTTTCGGTCGTCCCGAAATCGATCAGCAACCCTTCGCCGGGAAGCAGCTCGTCCCACCCCATATCGAACGACACGAACAGGAAAGCCGCCGCGATCGACAGCGCATAAAGCAAAGCTGCGAGGCTCGCCCAACGACGCGCGTTCGATTTATCGTTATTCGGATCGTAATAATACATCGGTCAATTCTCACAAGGAAAACACCGCAGGGCGGCATTCCCCGGGTTTCACTCTATTCGGGCGAGGTAGCCGCGATGAGCGTAAAATTGTTGGCCTTGGCCATGCGCATCATGGCCACCACTTCGTCGAAAGCCACCGACTTGTCGCAATGCAGCGAAACGGTAGGGTTCTCCTGTCCCGCCAGCCGGGACTTGAGGGCTTTCTCCACGCCCTCGCGCGAGCCGACGTTTTCCGTCTCGACATAATACCTGTATCCATGTCCCGTATCCTGGATCGAAATCGTCGTCATCGCCTTGTCCTTCAACTGATTCGAACTTTTCGGCAGAATCAGCTTGATGGCATTGGGGTTGATGAGCGTCGTAGCGATCAGCATGAACAGCAGCAACAGGAAGATCAGATCGGTCATCGAAGCCGACGAAAACGACTTATCGACCTTGGATCCGCGTTTGATTGCCATAACAGATTACTTTTGAACGGGTTGATTCAGAATATCCATAAAGGCGATCGAGTTGGCCTCCATCCGGAAAACGAGCTTCTCGATGCGGGCCACCAGGTAGTTATAACCGAAGTAGGCCGGAATACCGACCAGCAGACCGCCGACCGTCGTGATCATCGCCACGTACATACCGCTCGAAAGGAGCGACATATCGACCGTACCGCCCGCAGCGGCCATATCCATAAAAGTCTGCACCATGCCGACCACCGTACCGAGAAAACCGATCATCGGGGCGCCGCCGGCGATGGTCGCCAGGATCGGCAGGTTGGTTTCGAGCTTCGACACTTCGAGGTTCGCCACGTTCTCGATGGCCGACTGCACGTCACTCATCGGACGACCGATCCGGCCGATACCCTTTTCGATCATACGGGCGATCGGCGTATTGGTCTTGCGGCAAAGATCGACCGCAGCAGCGACCTTGCCGTCCAAAATATAATCTCGGATGCGGTTCATGAAATTCATATCGAACTCCGACGCCTTACGGATCGCCATGAAGCGCTCCACGAAGATAAAGATCGTGAGTCCTCCCAGAATCAACAAAACCCACATCAGCCATCCGCCGCTCATAAACAACTGCCAAAGTCCCATGCGGGTCTGCTCCGCGACAACGACCGCATCTGCGGTCTGCAACAAACTAATCATAATCTTTTTGAGTGAATTAAATTTATTTTATTCGAGTTTTACTTTTTCCGTATCAATCCCGCTCCAAGTCGTATTCAGGCTCCGGCGGATCTTCCGGCAGAAGCAATTCCTGCCGTTGGGCCTCTTCCGCCGCACGCCGGGCCTGCTCCTCGCGGCGGGCCTGACGCTTTTTCTGACGTTTCTTGTTGGTGAAGCGGTCCCGAATACGCTGTTTCAGATCCTTGAAATTATTGAAATCCTCCTTATAGGAGATCCCGATACCGGTTTCCTGCAGGCCCTGGTTCTCGTCGAAACGATCGATGGTCTGCGTGAACGCCTTCAGACGCAGGTTGCCCGACTTGTCGATCAGCCACGTCACATGCGCTTCGCCCATGAAGTTGGAAACATTGTTGCTTACGGCCTGTTTGTTGTCGATGATGTAGTTGCCTTCGACCTCGACCAGCAGACGGTTGTTGATCAAATTGGTGGAGAAGCCGAAATCCACCTCGTCACCGGTCATTTCGGAGCCTGCCCGGTAGTTCAGGATGATCCGGTAATCATCTGTCGAAAACCAGTTGGTAAGCTGGTTGGTAAGCATCTCCAGACCCGTTGCCACACCGGAAGAAGCACCGATATTGGCACTGCCGGAATTGCTGAAAGTACCCAGTGCGACCAGCGAAATGAACTGCTGCGCCTGGGCTTCCTGCGTATTGAGCACGCTGGCCACCGCAGCCTGCGTTTCTATATCTGTAACGGGCACGACCACGCTGAAATCCAACTGCGGGTTGCTCAAACGACCGCCGATATGGATCTTACAATCAACCGGCACCGAACGGTCCGAAATCCGGGAACCGCTCTGGTCGTCGTCCGAAGAGGCGGTTACAGTGTTCAACAGAGGCTGCAACGACGTTTTGAGCTTATAAACGGCATTGATGTCGAGCCGCGCATCGACAGGTTCGCCGGTCCACTGGATCATCGAACCGCTCTCAATGATGAACTTCTTGTTGATGATATTCTGCAAGGTAAAGAGGTAACTGCCTTCGGTGAGCGTGTAGTCGCCGTACATCTCGAAAACACCGTTACCGGGATTGATATGCAGGTTGAGCATACCGTTGCCGCGACCTTTCAGGGCATTGCCGACAGTCGGGTCGATCACCAGTTGGAAAGCCGTGTTATCCTGCACATTGAGGGCCATCGTAATATCCATCGTACTGCCTGTGGACTCCTTTTTACGCCCCTGCTGCTGGAAAAGCAGCTTCTTGCGCACCAGATAGTCGGTCGTATCGACCTGTTCGGGAGTAACGAACGTAACGAAATCGGCCGTCTTCACATTCGACTGTCCCGAAAGAGGCATATAAAATTCGGAATCGCCCTCGGTAGTAGCCACGATGTCCATCTTCACACCGCCCTTGCTGCCTGCGATCGTCGCCGAACCCGAAGCGAAAATCCGGCCGTAGAACAGGTCGTTATCCTTCGAAGTGGTATTGAGCACCATCAACTCTTTCGGCAATACTTTCACCGAATAGGAGATATTGGACAAATGTTCCAGATTGAGGTCGATCGAGAAAAGGCCCTCGTTCTTCTCCGGATCGTACAGCGGCACGCCTTCGGCGGTCAAATGGTTGTTCCTAACTTCGATCACGGCCCGGGGCATCGTATAAGTCACCTGCGTGAAGTCCACCGTCGTGGTGAAATCACGCACGGCGATCTGTCCGGAAAGAGTCGCCTCCTTGCCGCTGCCGCGCAGGGCGATATCGACGTCGGCATTGCCGCCCGTCTTCTCGATCACCCCCTTCAGCAAAGGATCGAGCGCCGAGAGTTCTACCGAATCGAGGGTAGCCCGGGCATAATAACGCTTTTGCGAAGGGGCGTAAAAGCCCCGGACGAGGGTATCGAGATTTTCCCGCTGCTGCACCAGAATACCCGCACGGTTTTGTACGAAATCCCACCGGGAGCGCAGCCAGATCGCCGGAACGGCGAGATCGTTGATCGAAATACTGTCCACGACGATATCGGCCTGCACCTCACCCGCCCCGAGTACCGCTTTCATCGTCGCAGAGCCATTGGTACGACCGTCCACACGGTAGCCCATCGAGGAGGTGAATTGCGAGAAAGGCGCCAGCTCGAAATTATGCAGCGTTAATTGCACCGAATCCTGCAAACGGCGCGACGCGACGCCGTCGAGCAGCAGTTGCTGTCCGGCATTGACCATTCGGAAACGATCGATGCGTATCCGCGACGTATCCGCCGTGATACCGTCCGTATAGATATTCCACGTCTTTTCTCCCCGGCTGATGTACGAAGGAGTCAACCGGAGATCGATTCCCTTACCTGCCGGCCCGCGCCCGTGAGCGAATTCCGAACGGAATCCGATCCGACCGGAAACATCGTCGAGGGTATCCGCGAAATCGGTGATTAGTTCCAGCTTGTTATCCTTGGCACCGCCGCTCATTCCGACACGGCTCATATGGAAGCCATTCAGATAAAGATCCTCGGTCGAAGCCGCGAAAACGAGCGAGTCGCCCCGGTTATGAGCATCCAGATTCAGACGCGTCACCAACATTCGGCCCCGCTCGATATAATCCGAAGCCGCTTCGAACGAAAGTTTGTCGTTCGCCGGATTGATTCGCAGCTGCAACCGCGACCCATCCGCGATCTGCAGCCCGGAAGAGACGGCATTGACCAGCGGATTGATCTTCCGGACATTGACCGTAAGTTGGGAATATCCGTCGGCCAACTCTACCGTATCGGGATGCTGCGCCTGCCAGCCGGGACCGCCGTCGAGCATCGGAACGTAATCGCGGAAACGCTGTTGCAGATAGGTGAATACTTCTTTATAGGAGGTCTTCCCCTCGTAGTCGGCATCGACAAAATCGGAACGCAGACGAATAAACTTGTCCGACAAGCTGTTCCGCCCCACGATCACAACGCTGTCGGCCGCGAGTTCGCGGTCGTTATAACGATAGGATACATCACGGACGAAGATTATTCCGTTCAGGTCGTCGAGCGTACGGCCGACGGCACGCGCAGCGATCCGGGCGGCAAGCACCGACACCGAATCGCGGCGATTGATCCCCAAAGCCGCCAGATTCGCCTCCTCAAGGTCCAGCGCGAAATCATAGCGAGGCATCCGCTCGTCGTTCAGGTCTAGCAGGCCTCTGAAATCGAACCGCAGGTTCCTGTCCCGGGCTTCGATCAGTCCGTTGAACTCCCGGTTCACCAGGTGCCCCTTCATACGGAGCGAATCGTAATCGTATCCGTTGATCCCCAGTCGCAGGATCTCGCCCGACACTTCGGCGTCGGAGTGTTCCGAGCTGAGTTCGCCGTTTACATGCACATTCAGAGAGAGGGGACCGAGCAGATCGTTTTCCAGCAACTCGCCCAGTTGCAGACTGGACGTTTTCACGTCGCCCAGCACACCGCGACAGCCGTCGCGCAGCGAGCTCACCTGCAACCGGCAGGTCGCACCGCCGATCTCGGTCGCCAGCGCAGCATCCGCAGCAAAGGCCGTGAGCGTTCCGTCGAATTTGCCGGTAAGACCGATTTTGCCCGCATTTTTTGCAATACGCAGCACCTCGTCGGGCAAATTCTTGCCTGTGAGGGCAGCCGCCAGCCGATCGACATCCGCCGCCGAAGTCGTCAGCTCGGAAATGTCGGCCTTAAAATGCCCCTTTCCGACATCGGGCAGTCCCTGCGCCGCGAAATCGACCGACAGCTTCGTGTCGGCTCCCGTGCGGACCGAGCGCAGCGATCCCGACATATCGGCCACAGGACCGCTCACATCAGCATTCACGTCGGTCAGCGTCAGGTGCCAATCCTTCATTTTGGGCGAGAAATAGGCGATGTCGTCGGACGACAGCGTCGTATTGACGACCTGCGCCGTAACGTCCACCTCCTCGACGAAATTCTTGTAAAGAGCCCAATCCAATCCGATCAACGAAAGCGAAGGCAACTCGATATTCGACTTCGCCGTCCGGATGTGTCCCTCCCGGATATCGATACAGCCGTTGGCGATACAAAGACAGCCCGCCAGGTCTTCGACTACAAATCCGCTGCGCTCGCGCATCGCCAAACGCCCGATGTCGGTATGGATCACCGGACCGTCAATGGTGAAATTCTTCAGTTCGGCCCGAATGTCGATCAGGTGCATATCGGCGAAATCCACTCCGTACGACGGATTGCGGTGCTCCAGCCGTTCCATGCAGAAATCCAGCCCCTCCGTTTCCAGGCGCTCGATCTCCAGCCTGAATTTTCCCTCCGCCCGGGCCTTGTCCTTTTTGGAGAGTTTATCGACCACCTGCTTGATGTTCATCTCCCCGTCGGGAGTTTCGCGCAGGCAAAAACGGGCGTCCGACAATTCGGCCCGGCTGAAAACGAGCCCTCCCCCGAACAGGCCGAGGCTCTTGATCCGGGCATCCAGACGGCCGGCATAAAGCAACGTATCCCGTTGGAAATCCTCGACATAGAATCCGTCGAGCGAAACGCGGTAAAACAAGCCGATATCCACCCGGTCAATACTGATGCGGGTACCGAGCTTGCGGGAGATTATTTCCGTCGCCTCCCGAGCGACGAAATTCTGAGCGGCAGGAATCTCGAACAACAGGGCGACCAACAGAGGCAGAAAGATCAGCGCCAGCACGATCGCCGACACCATCTTGGCCAGTATGTTCACTATCCTGCGCATTATCCGACAAAACCGTTTTTAATAAATTGCAAATTTAAGCAAATTTCGGGATTTAACATCCGGCAGACCGGATATTTATCGTTAAAAGTCACCGTTCGAAGAACTTGCCGCCACAACCGGCAAAAATCCGCGTCCGATACGACACGGAACCGCAAACCTGCTGCCAATCATGTTCCGACGCTTTTCCGAAACCCGAACAAAGACCCGGCATCGGCCACCGCCCGATAATAAATACGGACATCGGCGAATCATTTCGGATTTTATTCCGTATCTTTGTTTTCATTTAGATACTCCGCCTCGGCAAAACACAATAAATTTGCTTTTGCGCTCGGCTTATTCGTATCTTTGACATAGTCTTGGATAGGATGCGCCTCGAAAAAATGGGAACTCGTTCCCATTTTCTATCGGCTTTCACTATCTTTGTAAAGTTTTTTTTGCCACACAAAAACCACATGGACATCACCATTTTAGGCATAGAATCCTCCTGCGACGACACTTCGGCCGCAGTCATCCGCGACCGGACACTCCTGTCGAACGTAATCGCTTCGCAGGCCGTGCATCAGAAATACGGCGGCGTGATCCCGGAACTAGCATCCCGGGCCCACCAGCAAAATATCGTCCCGGTAGTCGATACGGCCCTGAAAGAGGCCGGCGTGACGATCGACAAGATCGACGCGATCGCTTTCACGCGCGGCCCCGGTCTGCTGGGATCGCTTCTGGTGGGCGTATCGTTCGCCAAAGGACTCTCGATCTCCCACGACATTCCGCTGGTGGAGGTCAATCATCTGCAGGGGCACATCCTCTCCCACTTTCTGGACCTGCCCGACCGACAGCTTCCGCACCCCGACTTTCCGTTCCTCTGCCTGCTGGTCAGCGGAGGACATACCCAAATCGTAAAAGTGGACGGTCCGCTCGACATGCAGATCGTCGGCACGACGATCGACGACGCGGCGGGCGAAGCGTTCGACAAGTGCGCCAAAGTCATGGGGCTGCCCTATCCGGGCGGGCCGGTGATCGACAAACTGGCCAAGGAGGGCGATCCGCACGCGTTCCGCTTCGCCAAACCCCGCATCGAGGGTTTCGACTACTCGTTCTCGGGACTCAAAACCTCGTTCCTCTATACGTTGCGGGACGAAATGGCCGAAGATCCGAATTTCATCGAGAAAAACAAAGCCGACCTCTGCGCCTCGCTGCAGACGACCATCGTGGAAATTCTGCTCGACAAGCTCGTAAAAGCCTCCAAGGAGTACGGGATCCGCGACATCGCCATCGCAGGCGGCGTCTCGGCCAACTCGGGCCTGCGCGACGGCATCGCCGAAGCGGGCCGCCGGCGCGGC
>OHOJ01000486.1_pt1 | contig 13237 bp, 10 predicted proteins | sample 1569791 | NCBI WGS metagenome assembly OHOJ01 (sample SAMEA3879542, study PRJEB24766) | human gut metagenome | biome: human-associated habitat; feature: feces | place: USA | collected 1985/1987
TCATCCCACTTTTATGCTCATATCGGAGCGGGTCTCAAGGTCTTTCACCCACCTATGAGCGAGCTCACGTGGGTTTAGACCTTTAGACCCTGACATCATATAATTCTGCAACTAAAGCATACCACAGATTCGGTATAAAAGTGTACCATTTTGTGAACAATCCTATATATGGAAGATTACCCTTTCCTTTAATGGCTGTTTTTGGTATAATCAGTGAGAATAAGGAGGCTTTATTCATGAATTATGGTAAAAAAAGCATCCGCAAAAAACAGCGGCAGCTTAATTCTAAATCAACGAAATTCAGCAAAATGTTCTTACTGGCATTTTTGAAAGCACTGCTCATCTGTATGATCAGTGTGTGCATTATCGGTGTCTGTCTCGGTATCGGTATGTTTAAGGGAATTCTGGCATCTGCCCCCGATATTTCCAGTCTGGATGTTACGCCAAGCGGTTATGCGACCGTCGTTTACGATAACAGTGGCAAACAGATCGCCAAGCTCGTCGGCACCAATTCCAACCGAAGCTATGTCAAGATGGATCAGATCCCTGAAAATATGGCTAACGCCTTTGTCGCGATCGAAGATGCGCGTTTCTATCAGCATAACGGTATTGATATCAAGGGTATTATCAGAGCCGGTGTGACCGCCATCAAGACAAGACATCTCGGACAGGGTGCCAGCACGATCACCCAGCAGCTTCTGAAAAACAACGTCTTTGAGGGCTGGGTAACGGAAAACTCCGATCTTGTCCGTATCAAGCGTAAGATCCAGGAGCAGTATCTGGCACTGGAGCTCGAAAAAAGAATGAGCAAGCGGGATATTCTGGAGCTTTATATGAACTCGATCAACTTAGGACAGAATACACTTGGTGTACAGGCAGCTTCCATGCGTTACTTCAATAAGCCCGTATCTGAGCTGAATTTATCCGAATGTGCGGTTATTGCCGGCATCACACAGAACCCGTCCAAATACAATCCGATCACACATCCGGAAGACAATGCAGACAGGCGTACAAAGGTTCTGAATGATATGCTGGATCAGGGCTGGATCGATCAGGATGAATACGATGAGGCTATGGCAGACGATGTCTACTCCCGCATCAAGCAGGTAAATGAAACAACAGAAAGCGATTCGATCAACTCCTACTTCGTTGATGCGCTGATCGATCAGGTTACTTCCGTTCTGATGGAAGAAAAGGGCTATAATGAAACACAGGCATATAATCTGGTTTATTCCGGCGGTCTGCAGATCCAGACAACGCAGGATCCTTCCATCCAGAAGATCTGTGATGAGATTTACAATAATGAAGAAAACTATCCTGAAAATACAAAATGGCTGCTTGACTATCAGCTCACTGTCCTGACAGCAGGTGGTGAGTATGTCAATTATTCAACGGAAATGTTCAAGCAGTATTTCAGGAACCAGCGTTCTTCCTATAATCTGCTGTATTCTTCCCAGGATGCTGCTTATACGGATATCGCGGAATATCAGCAGAGCGTTTTAAGCCCGGGTGATGAAGTCTATTCGGAAAATGTATCGCTGACACCGCAGCCACAGGTTTCCATTACCGTAGAGGATCAATCCACAGGTTACATCGTGGCAATGGTCGGCGGACGTGGTACAAAATCAGCCAGCCGTACTTTAAACAGAGCAACGGACACGACCAGACAGCCCGGATCTACCTTTAAAATTCTGTCTACTTATGCACCTGCCCTTGACAGCGCCGGCATGACACTTGCCACTGTCCAGAACGATGCCCCATATAATTATGCAAACGGAAGACCTGTCAGCAACTGGTATTCCAGCGGCTACAAGGGAATCTGTACACTCCGTTACGGTATTGAACAGTCCCTGAATATTGTTGCAGTAAAAACACTGACACAGATCACACCACAGCTTGGTTTTGATTATCTGCAGAACTTCGGCTTTACTACCCTTGTGGAACGTCGCGAGGTCGAGACAAGCAGCGGTACCCAGATTTTCTCCGATATCACACAGTCTCTTGCACTGGGCGGTATCACAGACGGTGTTACCAATCTGGAACTGAATGCAGGCTATGCAACGGTTGCCAATAACGGTACTTATATCAAACCGACTTTATTTACAAAAATTCTGGATCACGATGGCAATGTTATGGTAGATAACACAACACCGGAATCTCATCAGGTTATCAAGGAAACAACTGCCTTCCTGCTGACAGATGCCATGGTCGATGTTGTCACAAAAGGTACCGGTGGTTCCGTCAACTTCGGCGGCGATGTCGCAATCGCCGGGAAAACCGGTACAACCTCCGATTATAAGGATGTCTGGTTTGCAGGCTACTCTCCGTACTATACAGCTACGACCTGGACAGGCTATGACAATAACGTATCTATGGAGACAAGTGCGGAAAAGAACTTATCCAAAACAATGTGGAAAGCTGTTATGTCCCGGATCCATGAAGGATTACCTGCCGCTTCCTTTACGAAGCCAAGCGGTATTGTGACCGCGACAGTCTGCTCCAAGTCCGGTAAACTGCCGATTGCAGGCGTATGTGATGCTTACTTAAATACGGAATACTTTGCAGAAGGTACCGTACCGACAGAAACATGTGATGTACACTTTTCCGGAATGGTATGTTCAGCAACCGGTCTTGCCGCTACAACGACCTGTCCTTATCAGGTTCCGGGCGTTATTGAAATTGCACCATCCGACGATGGTTCACCGGGTGCAACAAAGTATTGTCCGCATACACCGGATTACTTTACAAATCCTGCCAATGCTGCTTCCATCCAGGCTGCTCAACAGGCGATCGCACAGCAGCAGGCTGCAGCAGCACAGGCAGCGCAGCAGGCACAGCAGCAGGCAGCACAGCAGGCACAGCAGCAGATCGATGCACAGGCAGATGCAGAAGAAGCCGGCGGCGGTGAAGCTCCTGCAGATGATGAGTAGAATGCATTAGATTATGTCAATGCGGATCAGCAAGCTATCACAATATAGAAACAGAAAGAAAAACCATGGACTAAAATTCTTCAGTCCATGGTTTTTTAAATGTACCATTTATTGTATTTCCAAGCCATTTCCAGCCCGTTCCTATGATGACATCCACCTATTCCCTGTCCAGCTTATAAAAGCTACAGTGCAGCTGCGTCTCATCCACATCTGACAATTCCTTTGGCAATGTGATATGCAATCTCTCTACAGCCTTCTCACAGGTAAAATACGGGCTTGTACAAAGCGGTAACAGCACGCTGTCTGCCATCGTGTAAGTAAAGTGTGCACTGCCCTCTGCAGCGATCTCTGTCCCAAAAGACAGCTCCGCCTGTCCTGCGGCGGTCTGTCCTTTCGTTTCCTCATTTGCCGCATCCCTGCCCGGATCCTGCAGATCGATAGCAACATCACAATCGATCTGTAAAAGGTCAATGTCCATTCCTGTGATTTCCCTTTCAAAGACAAGATCAAAGCCCTCTTCTGTCCGTTCAATCCGGTAAGGTATCTGCAGTTCCTGCCCTTTCTCTTCTATGCCGGCCCAGACTGCGGGCAGCATTTGCAGGCTCGTTTTATGCAGCAGCTGTGCATATGACTCATAATCGACCTTTGCAGCTTCTGTATGACACTCTCCACGCAGCAAATAAATCACATTTTCATATTTATACGGTACATAATCCTGCTCCAGCAGATAATCATAGAGCAGAATGCTTCTGTCACTGAAGGTCGCTTCATCGAACTGGATGTATGGTGCAAGAAGGATCAGATCCGGCAGATTTTCGGAAAGCTGCACGATCGCCTTTTCCTGCATCGTGCGGTTGCTGATGTTATACACGGATGTAAACGGGAAAAAGCATTCCCGGTCAAATAAAACCGCATTGGCAACTGCATTGGTTGCATCCAGCCATGTCTTTCCTTCTGTCACCTCAGCCTGTAATACCGTTCCGATATTTTGCAGGCTCTGCAGCGTATTTCCCTGTACAAAACCTGTTCCCATATTGGATATTCCCGCATCCGTCACATATACGACCGGATCTGCGATCTCTTTTCCCCCGATCGTTGTATCTACAGATGCAGGAACCTCTTTGATCATACAAAGACTGTCCGCTGTTATGAGCGGTGCATCCTGACTCAGCCACAGCATCAGGGAACCAAGAGTCAGTGCCATAAGCCATTTTTTATGTTCGTATAAAAGGACTGACACTGTCAGAATGCTGAAAAAGATCGTCAATACCAGGGCTCTGCCCCCTTCATCAAACCGGACAAAAGCGTAATTTACCAAAATAAGATAACAGATCAGCAATGTCATAAACTGCCCTGCTGCTCTTTTCTCTTTCTTCAGTGCAAAATACAGACAAACAAGAAGTGGCAGTAAAAAGCCAAAAGTCCCGATAAAGAACGTTCCCTGCTTTCCCATCAGCCCCGGCAGAAGATAACCGGCTGCATCTGTCACATCTTCAAACATTGCCATACCATTGACATACAGCGTTGTTCCGGTATTATCCTTTAAATAAACCACAATCTGTAAAAACAGAGGGATAAAAGAAATGCCGAATACAATCAGTGCAAGCCAGCGTACCAGCACCCCCGGTCTATGCAGGATCTCTTTGCAGTTTTCTCCAAGCTTTGGCAAGCTTCTGCACAAAACAAGCGGCAGAAATGCCAGAGCCGCAGTTCCACCGATCGATGCGTTCCATGCAATCGCAAAGATAGAAAGGAGCACCCATGCATACAGATAATCGAGCTTTGGCAGCTTCTTACTAAACAGGACAAAAAACAGGATAAACAAAAACAGATACCGCATTCCCGCTGTTTTGACCAGAAACGGCATAAACAGCCAGACAAGCCATATACCTGCCCTGTGCTCCATAAAATAACAGATCACAAGTGCCAGCAGAGCCGCCATGGCAAGATCCCCAACTATTTTTGCCGCATTCAGGGAAAGATATGATCCGTCGAAAAACAGATAATCGATCACTCCATAATAATAATCACAAAGTCCGTGGATCGGGATCAGATCCAGATAAGGCAGCTTATGATACGACATCAGCTGCTGCATCGGAAGTGTGATCTCCCCGTTGTGGAAATAATCCATGCTGAGCAGCCCCTCCGGCTGTGTAAAAACACGCAGCATGGCTGCCATAACAAAGGTCGTCGGATAAATCCGGCTTTCCTTTCTGCTGCTAAAATACGCCCAGATCAGAAGTAACAGTGTCAGCAGGATACAGAAGTATTTCCATCTGCCGGAATAAAACAGCTCCATGACCTCTCCCGTCACTTCATATTGATAACGAAAATGCACAAAGGAAAGACAGCCAACCGGCAGTAAGATCTGCAGATATTTCTCAAGTCTTATCTTGACAAACAGCCTGCCAAGCTGTGGCAGTCCGCAAAGCATAAGAAAGAAAACGGCTGTAATCCCTAATAATACAAGGCTGCCAGCCTGCCAGAGCTGTGCGATCCTTACCTTCCAGCCTGCTGCCAGAAACAGCACGGTCAAAGCCCCATAGACAAATGACGCCTGTTCTACGCAGTTTACATAACTTGTTTTAGTGTGCTGACAAAGCAGATAACCCAAAAGCAATACCGCATAAAGCCCTGCATACTGCCACATATACCTCTGCTGTGTCAGTATCATAAGCAATACAGCTGCATATCCGATCATAAAACCATAAACCGCCTTTTCCCTGTCTGTTTTCTCTTCTCTGCCCGTATTCTGCCTTACCGGCTTCACTTTTAGCAGGATCCATGCAAACAGGATAAATAACAGCGGCAGACCAATGATCGCTCCCCGGATCAGCCACAGATCCGCCTGTTTGTTATAACCCGACCATGTTGTCAGCCCGCAGATCAGATCCTTGTAAACAGGAAGCTGATCGTACCAGCCCTTTATAAACAGACCGAAAATGGAAAACAGGGTCAAAACAGCTCCAAAAGCTGCTTCAATCCCTGTCCATAAATCTAAACTTTTAAACTGCGCAAAAAACTTTTTCATTTTGATCATAAGAACATGCAATGTGCCAGTGCCTGTCGCAGTTCCTCCTCCTTAATCGGTTTTGAGATAACTTCGGAAAAGCCGCAGTCATAAAAGATTTGTTTGGACTCCTCCGTAATATTGGATGTCATGACTAAAAGCGGCAGAAGTTCAAAATAAGGATCCGCAAGCTGTCTGATCTCCTTTGCTGTCTGGATACCGCCCTTAACAGGCATCATATGATCAAGAATAACAAAATCATATTTCCTTGTATGAAGCTCTTCAATCGCCTCTTCACCACTTTCCACGGTCTTTGCCTGCATACCGTATGATTTCAGCAAAGATGCGACCAGCTTACAGTTTACCGGACTGTCATCTACCACAAGTGCCTTCACCTGCTTGGCGTAATACAGATTCTGTGCCTTTTTGCGGGAATCTGTGATCAGTTCCTTCTGCTCTTCTCTATGTTTCTCCTTGATCTGTCCGATCGTTTCCTCATCCTCAACCGTCTGCAAAAATGAAATCACAAATTTGGTCTGTCTGACCTCTGCTCCAGCGGTCTTATCCAAAAAGATACCGTTCAGCTTCTGGATCATATTTTTGGCAAGCGCAAATCCCGGTGCATTTCCATAACGCAGATCTTCCGTCAGATCCTCGCTGCAGTCGATCCTGCACACCAGTGTGATATTCTGCCCTCTTCTTGGCAGAATACCCTTTTCATAAGTAACGGTCATTGTGACTGTTCCCTGCTCCGTAAACTGCAGCAGATCACTTAAGATGTTGATCATGGCAAGACGGATCTTTTCGGTATCTCCAACGAGTACGCTGGGCAGATCATAATCCACATGCAGCAGAAAAACCTTATCCTTTCCCCGGGTCATACTCTGTATTTTCTGGTTGATTTCTAGAAATAGTCCTTTTGTATTATAAGCTGCTATCTGTTCTGTCTCTGATACCGGTGCCACAGCAGCTGCAGCTGTCACATAACTGCCATCCTCTCTTTGTTCCAGCAAAAAACCGGACAGGATCATATCCCTTTCCTTCATGCAGAGCAGATACATCAGAAGCATTAAGATCAGATACTCCAGTACAGTCGCAAGTATTTCCTCATAGCTTGTCTGATATGTGTAGCGCAACGTATGAAGTCTGTTGTCCGTCTGGTAAAATTTATACAAAAATACACAGAGCATGGCAAAAAAACAATTTCTTGCCGTGTGTATAAATATCGCTTTATCCGCATACAGAAGACTGACAAGCGGTACGATCACATAAAACAGCTTCAGACTGATCACATCATTACAGGCAACCAGACAGACAAGCCCTTCCATAAGTGTCAGACAGACACATCGGTTGACTGTTTCATTATAAGAATACCGGCAGACGATCACCGGAATAACCGATGCCGCAAAAATCAAGAGACATACTTTGATAAGTGTGCTCTTTTCCAGCACAAGCACATCCACCTGCCATGCGATAACCGCCGCAGGGATCAGTATCAGAAATGCCGCGATCAGCTTCCCGAGAATCCCATTGATCCTGCGGTTATTATCTTTTATAAAATCCCTCATATAAAGATTTTGATTCATGTAGTATCCTTCTCCTTATAACCCTCTCACCAATACTTGACTTATTCAGAATTTTACCATATTTTACGCTGAGAATCCAGTTTTTGTTTGACAAAGAATCGTTTCTTTGATACAATATCGTTCGGTAACAAAAAAGCTGCTGTGGCTCAGAGGTAGAGCACTTCCTTGGTAAGGAAGGGGTCACGGGTTCAATTCCCGTCAGCAGCTCTTACAATTTTTCCCCTAGAAACCTTGAAAATACGGCATTTTCGAGGTTTTCTTTTTTCCCTTCAGGTGAGGTACACTGAGGTACCCCCCTTTCACCTGGCATCAGAGACAGAACGCTGAAGCTGAAAACAGAACAAAACAGCGCTGTATCCATCTAAGACACAGCGCTGTTCTTTTTATCTGCTTTATTTATCCTTGATGTTATTTTCGTAGATCTCAATCTCGATGCGATAAGCATCTCTTTCCAGCTTCAGCTGCTTGATCGCTTCTTCATTTTCCTGAATCTTGGCATGTGTTTCCTCTAAATGCTTCTTGATCACATCACTGCCGCTGCTCAGCAGATGCTCTGCCAGACACTGTCCGTACAGATCACATTTGATCGCATATTCGGCGTTTAAATTTTCCAGCTCTTTAATCTGCTGCTCAAGATTTTGGAAATTAACCTTTAATTCTTTGTAGATTTTTTCTCTCATCTTGGTATTTGGATCATTTCTCTCCATCTGAAATTCCCTCTCATTCTTTTATGCTATGTAATAGCTTTGCTACAGTTTACACTTCCTTTTTATCATATATCAACATGCCAAATGCAGTCAAATCTATTTCCCGTTTTCTCCATTTTTCATGCAGATGCGGTCGTTTTTTCAACATATTCGGTCATCTGTTATTCGATCACCTTCCGTAATTTTGATTTCAGTCTGCTCAATGCATTATCTGTTGACTTTTCATCCCTTCCAAGTACCTTTGCAATCTCCACATATCCCATTCCGGTCAGGTACAGATCCAGCACCTGCTTTTCAAAGCTGCTGAGCCGGGACTGTATCATCTGTTCAATATATTCCACATTTTCCCGGTCTATGAGCATTTTTTCCGGATCACTGAGCTGTCCTGACTGCAATACGTTTTCCAGAGGCACATTTTCCTTCTGCTCATCCGTATGTGTTGTCTCGCCTGACAATGAAATATATGTATTAAGGGGCATATGTTTTTTTCGTCCGGATGCCTGCACAGCCGTATACATCTGTCTGGAAATACAGAGCGTGGCAAATGTTGAAAAGCCGGCATCCCTGCCAAAATCATAATCTCTGACAGCTTTAAACAGACCGATCATTCCTTCCTGGATCAGATCCTCTGTATCACCACCCAGAATATACATGGATTTTGCTTTATCCCTGACAAGATTTTTATATTTATCCATCAGATAATCCATGACCTCCTGCTCTCCTTCACGCAGTCGTATGATCAGTTCTTCATCCGAACAATCCTTCCATCTGTCCCGCATTTGTTACCTCATTTTCGTCTATTTCTTTACCTGCATTCTCTGTCTGACAACCTCATAGGCAAGTACACCCGCTGCCACAGATGCATTCAGGGAATCTATGTCTCCCTGCATAGGGATCCTTGCCACAAGATCACATTTGGACTTCACAAGACGTCCTACACCTTCCCCTTCATTCCCGATCACCAGTCCGATCGGCCCTGTCAGATTCTGCCTGTACATGATCTCACCATCCATATCCGCACAGACAAACCAAAGCCCTTCTTTTTTCAGCTCTTCGATCGTCTGGGAAAGGTTTGTCACCTTTGCAACCGGCGTGTAATTCAGTGCACCTGCAGATGCCTTCGCAACGGTCGCAGTCAGTCCGACTGCCCGGTTCTTCGGAATGATCACTCCATGCGCGCCTGCTAAATTGGCTGTTCTGATGATCGCACCAAGATTGTGCGGATCCTCAATATTATCCAGAATAAAAATAAACGGATCTTCTCCCTTTTCTTTTGCTTTTTCCAGAATATCGGAAACCTCCGCATATTCATAAGCCGCCGCATAGGCGATGACACCCTGATGCTTGCCGGTCTCGGACATCTGGTCAAGACGTTCCTTTGTCACATACTTGATCATGACATCCTTTTTCTTTGCTTCCCTGCGGATGGTCACCATAGGTCCATCCTGACAGCCGTCCAAAATAAATACCTTATCAATCGGCTTGCCACTGCGAAATGCTTCTATGACCGCATTTCTGCCTTCTATCGTAAATTCTTCGTATCGCATCTTTTCCTCATTTCTACCCGTTTTCCCGGTCACTTGATCCTGCCGTCAGATTTCTTTTCCGATCAGCGTAAGCCCCTTCTTTACAAGAAAAAGCAGTCTGTCTGTCTGTTCCGTCAAATATAAATAGCCCATCAAAGCCTCAAACCCGGTCGCTTTCCGGTAAGCAACCACTGATGCATTTTTTGCGGTATGTGAGGTTTTGGCATTTCTGCCTCTTCTGTATACACCGGCTTCTTCTTCCGTCAGCTCCGGCAGAAGTGCTTCGATCATCTCTGCCTGCGCATCCGCTTTCACCACCGCGCTTTTGATCTTATGTAAACTGTTGGCATCACGATTGCATCGCTCCACCAGAACAGTTCGGATCACAAGATCATAAATACAGTCGCCTAAAAAAGCAAGCGTGATCGGCGAATAGGTTCTGATATCCGTTTCCTTACAGGCAAATGTTTCCTTGATCTGCGAAAGCAGACTTATGCTCTCTTCCATTTTACTCCTTCTCTGGTATCCTCTAACACGATACCCTTCTCCAGCAGCTCGTTACGGATCTCATCTGCACGGGCAAAGTTCTTCTGCTTTCTGGCATCCTGTCTTTCCTGGATCAGCTTTTCAATATCTGCATCGAGAAGCTCCTGCTTCGGCTCAATGAGCAGACCGCAAATATCTGTCAGCATTTTCAGCTCTTCGTACAGATTCTGTAAATACGCCTTGGAGCTTTCTTCTCCTGTATTGGAGTTGATGAATTTTACCAGTTCAAAGATAACGGAAATGGCATCTGCTGTATTGAAATCATCATCCATCGCTTCGTCAAAACGGTTTACATAAGTTACTGCCTGCTCATAAAGCCTGCTCTCTTCTTCTGTCATGTGGCTGTTTGCCGCATGCTCTAATCTGTACTGCAGGTTCTGGGCACAGGTCAGGATTCTCTCCAGTCCGTTTTTGGCAGCTTCCATCAGCTCCGCACTGAAGTTCAGCGGGCTTCTGTAGTGTGCGGAAAGCATAAAGAAACGAAGCACTTGCAGATCATATTTTTCACTGATATCACGTACGGTAAAGAAGTTACCGAGTGATTTACTCATCTTCTTATTGTCGATGTTCAGGAACGCATTATGCATCCAGTATCTTGCGAAGATCTTGCCGTTGCATGCCTCCGACTGTGCGATCTCGTTTTCATGATGTGGGAAGATCAGATCTTCACCGCCTGCATGAATATCGATCTCATCACCGAGGTATTTTTTGCTCATAACGGAGCATTCGATATGCCAGCCCGGACGACCGTCGCACCATGGAGATTCCCAGTATGGCTCGCCGTCTTTTTTCGGTTTCCATAATACAAAGTCAAGCGGGTCTTCCTTCTGATCCTCGCCGGATACGAGAAGGCTTCTGTTACCGCCTCTTAAATCGTCGATATTTTTATGGGAAAGCTTTCCATAATCCTTAAAGCTTCTTGTTCTGTAGTAAACAGTTCCGTCTGCTGCCACATAAGCATGCCCTTTGTCGATCAATGTCTTTATCATATCGATCATACCGCCAATTTCCTGCGTGGCAAGCGGATGTGTGGTGGCAGGCTTTACATTCATGGCTGCCATATCCTTTTTACATTCTGCGATATAACGCTGACTGATCACGGAAGCATCTACGCCTTCCTCGATCGCAGCTTTGATGATCTTATCGTCCACATCGGTAAAGTTGGATACATAATTGACCTCATAGCCTTTATGCTCCATATAGCGGCGTACCGTATCAAATACGATCATCGGACGTGCATTTCCGATATGGATCAGGTTGTATACGGTAGGACCGCAGACATACATACGGACCTTTCCTTCTTCGATCGGTACAAATTCCTGTTTTGTTTTTGTAAGCGTATTATAAATCCTCATGTAAAGCTCCTTTCCTGAGTGCTTTTACTTCATTTTCCAGTTCTATCAGTTTATTGGTCAGTGCGATATTACTCTGTCTGAGCATGGACAGATCTTCCTTGACCGGATCCGGCAGATGCACCTGATCCATTTCTTCCTGTGGCAGGGAAACATTATTCCGCTTGACTACTCTGCCCGGAACACCGACTACCGTCGAATTCGGCGGTACAGGCTCTAAAACAACGCTTCCTGCGCCGATCTTGGAGTTATCTCCGATCGTAAAGGAACCGAGCACTTTTGCGCCCGCACTGATCATGACATTATTACCGATCGTCGGATGTCTTTTTCCCTGTTCTTTACCGGTTCCGCCAAGCGTCACACCCTGATACAGCGTTACATTATCGCCGATGATCGCCGTTTCTCCGATGATCACACCGTTTCCATGGTCGATAAACAATCCTTTGCCGATCTGTGCGCCCGGGTGGATCTCGATACCGGTCTTTCGGACGCCTCTCTGGGACACCCATCTTGCCCAGAAATAGTGCCCGTTTAAATACAGCTTATGTGCAATACGATAATGCAGCATAACCTTAAAACTCGGATACAGAAAGACTTCCATATTAGAGTGGATCGCCGGATCTCTCTCCCGGATGATCCTGATCTCTTCCTTTATATTTTTGATAAAACCCATGGTAACACCTTCCTCACTATAAAACGCCTCTATATATTTAATATATAGAGACGTTTCACCGCGGTTCCACTCTACTGAAGGAATGATACAATTCATTCCAGCCCTTATGCATCTTTAACGCAGATGATACGTACCTGCTTACTGGATTCAGCAGGCAGGCTCCCGGACGCACTTCTTTACCGCTCATTTGATGAATGCTTTCAGCCAATGCATTCACTCTCTGGCAAATCCGAGGTAAATACTCTTTCCGTTCTACGCCTGTTTTCGTTCTTTCACTCTTCTATTAGGATATGAAATGACATGCATTTTGTCAAGTCTCTGTTTTCATGCTACAATAGAGTATATCGGAGTTTCAGAAAGGGCATGCCATGAAACAGAAAATCTTTAACATCATACAGATCGGCGATAAAAGTAACCGGATCAGCCGTTTTTTTGATATCTTTATCACGGTCACCATTTTTTGCAATATTGCGGTTATTTTCCGTATGCTTCGTGTCGCGCGGATCTTTCATCTGTTCCGACTCAACGCCAAATATGATTCTTTCAACATTATCACAACCGTTCTGTATGAAAAGCGGAATCAGATCATCTCTTCCGTCTTTATCGTGTTTATCCTGATGCTTGCCAGCAGTCTCTGCATGTACAGTGTCGAACATGAAGCACAGCCCGCAGTCTTCCGGAATGCTTTCAGCGGTATCTGGTGGAGCATGTCGACACTTCTGACCGTTGGTTACGGTGATATTTATCCGGTCACGACTCTGGGACGTATCATGGCGATCTGCATTGCCTACCTCGGTGTCGGTGCGGTTGCGATCCCGACCGGTATCATCAGCGCCGGTTTCGTGGAACAGTATCAGCTATTCTTTTGCACGCCAAACCACTTCTGTTTTACCGGCGTGGGCAGCCG
>OHOJ01000490.1_pt1 | contig 13196 bp, 7 predicted proteins | sample 1569791 | NCBI WGS metagenome assembly OHOJ01 (sample SAMEA3879542, study PRJEB24766) | human gut metagenome | biome: human-associated habitat; feature: feces | place: USA | collected 1985/1987
CACGCCATACTCGCGTACCCAGGCATCAAGCGCATACCAGTTGGAGTATGCCGGGTTATGTTTGTGATTTCCCTGTCCGACACACATGATCCACTCATGTGCCATGGTTCCGACCGGTGTCAGATTGTATTTTTTTGCCAGATAGACGTTGGACGTTCCGACAAATTCTGACCCGTGAAATTCTGCTTCTTTCAGCTTGCGGACAGCAAGCTCCTGTGCCTCTGCGGAAAGACGGCGGCGCAGTCCGAATTCACTGAACGAACCGATCTCGTATCTGCCGCTGGCATCTTTGATCTTCCGTTCCAGACGTTCCCGGAAACTGGCATAAAGCCTGTCATAATCGTACGCCATACGGAAATACACTTCGTTGACAATCGCCAGTGTCGGGATCTCATACAAGGACGTATTCAGCCAGGTACCGAATGTCTCGATGGAAAGTCCGCATTCCGCCTCATCCGAAATCTTAAAATCCTCATAGCGCGGCTGCCACAGGCGCAGGAAATCAATATAGCTTCCCTTGATCCATGTAATGCGGTTCAGATAGTCCAGCTCTTCCTCCGTAAAACGCAGACTGCAGTATGCCTTAATCTGCTCTTTGATCTCCTGCACCATCTCTGCCGTAAAGTGCACATCGGTATTGCGGCACTTGAATGTCCATGTGGTTTTATAGTCGGAGAACTGGTGATAGATGGCCTCTCCCATACTAAATTTGTACATATCTGTTTCAAGCAGACTGGTGATGATCTGATTTAACTTCATAATTCTTCTCTTTTCTTCTTACTTAAATAAGATACAATTACTGTATATCCACCTGACAGGTTTTCATCGCTTCGATCGCCGTGCGGTGCGACTCCGGTGTTACGCAGGCGCATGCTTTTTCAATCACGCACACGCGCGCTTCCGGAACAAAGGCTTTGGCAATCATGACATTGCTGATGACACAGATACCCGTGCACACGCCACAGAAATCAATCTGTGCCTCTGCATCACCGCAGTACTGCTTTAAGCACTCGCCAAGCTGCACACATCCAAATGCCGGCTTACAGATCGTCTCGATCTGTTCTTTGGAATAAAAGGATGCTGCCTTACGGATCACAGGCGCAATCTCCCAGCCTTCGGTTCCTTCGATGCAGTGCACGACGGGCAGCCGCTTTCCTTCCTGCGTATCCAGATAATTACTCTGGTGCGTGTCTTGGGTGAAAATGATTCTGTCATACACGCCTGTTTTTATCACTTCCGCGACCTTCGGAATGACTGCTGCACACTCTGCATTGCCCAGCGGTCCGGTCGTAAAATCGTTTTGCATGTCAACGACAACTAATATTCTTTTCATAGTCTCTCCTGTGCTTCCCTTTTTCTATACACGATAACGGTTAAAACAGGAATACATCTCCTGCACCCGCGGCATGGCATAACCGCCGGAAACGATACCGTTTTCTGCCAGAAAACGCATGCCGGACGTTTCGAGTTCTTTCTGTAACTGTACAACGACTTCGGCAATTGTCCGTTTGCCGTCCACCAGGTGTTCGACCGCATATTTTAAGAGCATGCCAAGGCACGCAGTCTGTTCGCTGTCGATCAGCTGTTCTAAATACCGCAGATCCACGGTCTGCTTTCCGATGGCAAATCCATCCGTTCCCATGGTTTTTAATTTTAACCGCTCCGGCTCATTTTTGCGCACGGCTCCGCTCCGGTAATCCCTGCGTTTTGTGGCACCGTTTTTATCTTTTTCCATGATCCGGTGACTGTGTGGCAGGGCGAACGGATGTGGCTTTTCTTCTGAAATCGGAAATTCTTTGCACAATGCCTTTGCTTTTTTTGTAATATCAACCGGCTTGTAGCGGTCCATCTGGATCACGGTATCCGCAATATGGAAAAAGGCACCGGAACTGCCCGCTACCAGGATGGTAGAAATTCCTGCCTGCTCATACAGATCACGCGCACGGGAAAGAAACGGCGTGATCGGCTCTTTGTCCGGGCTGACTACTTTCTGCATAAATGCATCCCTTACCATAAAGTTCGTCGCAGACGTATCCTCATCCAGCAGAAACAGGCGGCTTCCCGCCTCCATGCCTTCCACGATCCCAGCTGCCTGCGATGTGCTTCCGCTGGCATCTTCCGTTGAAAAATGATGGGTATCTTTTCCGTTTGGCAGGTCATTGATAAACATGGAAATATCGACATCTTTGATAAACCGTCCGTCCTCCGAACGAAGTTTTAAGGCGGTCTCATCCGTGATCACAAACTCTCTGCCGTCCCCTGCGATATGGTTATAAACGCCCAGTTCGAGTGCAGTCAGAAGTGTGGATTTTCCATGATAGCCGCCACCGACGATCAGTGTGATTCCTTTCGGGATTCCCATACCGGTGACCGCACCCCTGTGCGGAAGCTGCATCGTCACCCTAAGGGATTCCGGAGAGGTAAAGGCTACGGACTGTTTCATCGGCCGGGAGGAAATCCCGCTTTCCCGTGGCAGTACCGCATCATCAGCAACAAAAGCAACCAGCCCCTGTTCTTTCAGCTGGTCACGGACTGCCTGCTGGTCTTCTGCCAGTTCCACGGCATCCCGGATTCTGCGGGCATCGAGATTTTTATAATAAAATGAGTGCTTTACACATTCCGGCAGATAGGTAAACAGAATTTTCTCCAGTTCCCTGGCATTGATCGTCCGTCCGTTTGCCGGAAATCCCACCGCAAAACGCGCGGTGATTTCTTTTTCGTTCACTTCACAGGCTGTCCGGGTCAGAATCTCCTGTCCGCAGTGGGTTACCGAGATCAGGCCGCTCTTGCCTGATCCCTTCGCCTTAAATGTAAAGTGGTTGATCTGTGCGGCAAACGTGCGCAGCAGTTCATCTGCCAGTGCTGTGCGCGTCCGTGTATTTTTCATGGCATATTCCGGAAATGCCGCTGCCTTTGCATCCACGGTCACGCGCACATGGGAAGGTGCCGCAAAAGGATCTCCCTGCACATGATCGATGGATAACACATAGTCTGCAAACCGGTAACTTCCCCGCAGGGATTTGTATGCCGGATAACTTTTATGATCGATACTCCGTAACGTTTCTCGTAAATTGCTGTCTGATTGCATAATGACTCCTGTTTTCTTTTAAACGGAATGGTTCCGCTTTTCTTTTTTCTTTAACAGCGCAGAAGTATCGAGTGCCTGGGAAGCCGTTTCCTCCGGTTTTGCTTTCTTTGTCTTTTCCTTTGGTTTTTCAGCTTCCGGCTCCGGCTGCCCGTCTTCTGCTGTTTTTTCTTTTGTCATTATAGCTTTTTTTGCCGGCTTCGTCCAGTGTGGCATTGGCGGAACATAGGCAAACCGCCGCATGGCGATATCTGCCAGAAATACGAAAAGCAAAAGGATTAAAAGCGGATTGGTCAGACAAACCCGTGCCCGCCCGGAAGCTTTTAACTTCTTCCATACATTCTTCTTTGGGGAAAGCATCTTTCCATACTGTTTGATAAACGCACAAAAGCTGTCGTTTGTCAGCGCAAATTTGTACTCCTGCGAATACTGTACCACGGCTGCGGTGGTCAGGGCATTTTCGATTTTTTTGCCGTTATTCCGCTGCACGCTCAGATTGTAGACACCGGAGACTGCCGTATCCAGCTGTGCCTCATAAGTTCCCGGCGCACTTGCGGTCAGTTTCGCCTGATGCGTTTTTCCATCCGGATCCGTGTACACAGCCTCCACCTGTGTCTGCTCTGCGTAGTCTTTGGCATAATAGGTAACTTTTGTTGTTCCGTTTACGGTAGTTACATCCACACGGTCTTCGCCGAGTGCTGTATTTCCTGCACTGTAATCGATGATCCGCTTCCACAGCTGCACGTAATCATTCTGCTGTGCCAGCCCGGCAGTCCAGCGGTTTGTCACATCGGTATTCCACGCAACCGTATGCCCCAGTCCATACTGCATGACAGACAAAATCGGGTCATCCTTTTCGGCAGATGCCAGCAGCACATTGGCTCCGGTTTTCGGAGAGGCACTCACGTACCCTTTGATCTGCGGCCAGCCATCGGCAAAGAGATTTTTCGTGATGGCATTGCTGCTGTTTCCTTTCAGTGAAAACTGTCCGTTCTGCAAATAGGTATCTCCATTTAAAAATACTTCCTGTGCAAAGATTTTCGGGATATCGGTTGAGATATCGGAATAATAATAGCGGCCGTTACACTGTGTTGCCAGTCGTTCCAGAAGCTGTCTGTCAGACGACTCTCCAACCGCTACCGTGGAAAGAGTTACATCGGCATCCTTGCAGTCCTTGATGATATCTTCAAAATTTCCGGTTTCCCCCTGTCCATCCGTCAGAAGGACAATATGCTTTAGCTGCGCCTTGCTCTTCTTGATTTCATTTAGTGCCGCACGCACGGCCGGTTTGATGGTCGTTCCACCGCCTTCGCTGATCGTCTCGATGCTTTGATGGATCTTGTCTTTATCCTTCACTTTTTCCAGCGGCACCTGCCAGGTGTAACCATCATCAAAGGTTACCACACCGACTTCATCTTTCGTATCCAGCTGATCCACAGCCGCTTTGGCAGCCGCGATCGCCAGATCCAGATTGGTGCCTCCTTCGGTCTGTTCCGACATACTGCCCGAATGATCAATCACCATGACCATTGCCAGATTCTGTTTCTCATTCACCCCACGCAGCTGCATATCGACCGGAAGAAGTTTCTCCAGTTCCGTATCCAGATATCCGCCCAGTGCAAAACTGTCCTCACCGCCGCATGCCACCAGACCGCATCCGTAGTCTTTCACATAAGTTTTCAGATTTTTTAGAAAGCCCTCCGGCAGATCTGTCCGGTACACATTTTCCAGAATGATGCTCTTGTACTGCAGCATCTCTTTTAAAGTATCCGGTGCACTGACTGCGGATACCTGCCGGTAATTGCATCCGGCAGCATCCAAAAGTCCTAAAAACGGTGTGCTATCCTCTCCCATTCCGGATACAAGCAGAATCTTTGGCAGGGAATCCACCGTCGCATACGTACCATAATCATTGTTTTTTTCACAGGTGTCCTTCGGTGCCTTCACGCGCACGGTATACTGCTGCGCATCGGTACCGACTACCTTCTGTTTCAAAACAAAACGGTTGCTGCCTTTGTTTAAATGCACGCCTGTCTGACTGACCATCTCCGTTCCCTGCAAAAGCTGCAGCTTCGCATCGGTCTCATAGTTGCTTTCCACAGTTACCGTCATGGAATAGGAATCACCCGGATAAAGATACTCCGGCATTTCCACGTTTTCGATATAGGCATCACTCCCCTGCTTTGTATCTTCATAGAGAACCGAATACAGCTGCACGTTTTTTGCCGTCAGTGCCGATGCCGTATGCTCGATGTTTCCCTTTGTCTGCTTTCCATCCGTAAGCACCACAAGCCGTCCTGCCGCATTGTCCGGGATCATGGAAAGTCCTGTGGAAACGGCTTCCTCAAGGTTGGTTGCATCCGCCTCCGGTGCCGAGAGAATCTGAAAACTGTGTTTCTCACTGGTCAGAAACTGTTCCACAACCGCATTGGCTCCAAACGTTACAATGGCATACTGATTGTTCTTTGGCATGTCTTTGACCTGCCGGCTCATATACTGCTCCATCTGCGTGAGATTTGCGGCATTGCTCTCCGACAGATCAACCAGAAAAACGGTTGTATCTTTCGCGTGGGAAAGCGGCACCGAAATTCCACTGACAGCCAGCACCAAAAGGGCAAGCCCCACCAGACGCACCGCAAGATAAAACCGCCCACGGTAACGCATCTGCCGGACATAACAGATCCACTCCAGTATCATAAGAAGAAGCACAAGGATAAGGATGACATTGCGCATCTGCTTTCGCACAAGCTGCCGCTGCATCGTGTTGCGGCTTCCGGAATCGCCTGCCGTAATCCGTCCATCCGACTGGCTGCTGCATGCAAATTTTACAATATAGGATTCCTTTCTGTCGCCCGCTTTTACGGTAAACAGTCCTGCCTGATCGGCAGGTGCCGCAATCTGCTGCACGTCCACACCGTTTAATGCATGAAACTGCACGGTATCTCCGGCATCATAGACGTTTTGGGAAAGAAGGGAACTATCCTCAAGATAGTGCAGCGCATGGTTCATAAATACCGGAAACTCCGGCTGCAGGGCAAAATCCGATTCCCGCAGGTCAAATCCAAGTACGACCTCCCGGATTCCGTCATGCTCCCCGTAGTATGCGGCGCACTGCTTTCCGTTCCACAGAAAGCCCGTGGCCCAGACCGGCAGATCATACACATACGTCTGATTTACCCCGAGCGCAAAGTCCCGGATTCCGGAAGTCAGTTCGGTATCGCCGGCGGACAGGCTGACATTTTTTTCCTCGTTCTTTCCCTCTTTGGCAAAAATCATCTGCGCCTTCTGCTGATTAGATTCCTGCACTGCCGTATCCGCATCAAAAATACAGACCCCCGGATCGTCACTATCAAGTGCATCCGTTGTTTTTGCCTTGGAAAGATTCTCTCCGGTCACGGCAAGATACGCTTTTTCGATATAGGTATTTCCTTCCCCGATCAGTGTGGCTTTGCTCGTGGAAACCTGGTCTTTGAGTGCATAGGCACAGTTATCCTCATGTAAGGAATCCTTCTGGCTGCTGCCGGCAAATGTCACTGCGGAAAGTTCGGTGTGCAGCGGCTGGTTTCCCCAGTTCACCTGTTTAAACAGGCAGGTATACGTCTCGTCTGCGGCAAGGGAAAGTGTACGCACTTCAAGAATTTTCTTTCCCTCATACAGCGTAATCTCCATATTTGCCGCATGATCGCTGTAATTTGTCACGCCTGATGCAACCGTATACGTGTCCCCGCTGCTGTCTTTGGTGCAGGACAGAAATGTATTCGCCACGTTAGAAACGGGACTTCCCACCACGCGGATGGTTGCCTGAAGCTGACTTTTGAGATTTTTCGTCTGTTTTGCCCCTATGCCATCGGTATAGACGATGACATCTGCCAGATCGTTCTTTTTGTCTTTTTTCTGCACCGTCTGTACGGTTGCCAGTGCATCGGAAAGCGATCCGGCTGTGTCCGTGCCCTTGATGTCTGCCAGCGTCCGATACAGTGCTTTTTTCTCGGAAGTATGGACGGCAAGCAGATTGGTTCCCGTGCCGTCACAGGTAACAATGGATATTTTTGCCCCATCCGAAGCGGCAATCTGCTCTTTGATCTCACTTACGGCTTCCCCTAAGCGGGTATTGCCCCCTTTGGTGAGATGCTTCATGCTTCCGCTGGTGTCAATCAGATACACCACGTCCGTACTGCCTGTACCCTTACGCTGTACAAACGGTGCCATCAGTGCCAGAATAAGCAGCAAAAGGATCACGATCTGCAGATACATCAGCAGATTGTGCAAAAACTTTTCCCAGAACGTTTTAGACTGTTCATTATAAAAAAGCTTCTTCCACAACAGGTTCGAAGACACTGGCGTGTCTGTCCCCTTTGGCACAAGCAGATATAAAATCACAACAACCGGAACCGCCAGCAAAAATGCCAGCGGCCACAAACTCTCAAATATCATAATCCATCCTCAAATTTTTCTCAGACAAACAAAGGTCTTAAATCTTCTAAAATAAGCGCACGTCTCTCTTTTTCGGAATCACAGAGTATATAGGTGCCTCCGGCAGCCGATGCACTTTTTTTCAGCCGCACAGAAAGCTTTTGCAGTTCCTGTTCATAGCGCGCAATCACATCCGCACGCATCGTCACGCGCAGTTTTTCTTTGGACTCCATATCTATCAGATTGCGCGTACCGTCCATTGTCACACGCAGTTCTTCCGCACACAGTGTCTGAAGCAACACGGGTCTTTGTTTCGTAAAGTCCAGATACTGCATCGTTTTTTCCAGACGATCCTGCGTGGGATCTGTCGCTGCTTCGGTCAGGAAATCACTGACGATCACGGTAACTCCCGCCCCACGCCTCTGCATCTGGCGCACGGCGGAAAAAGAATCCGTCTCTGTCCCCGAAAATGTACGTGCCTGCAGCCATCCAAGTACTTTTGGCAGTGCATTCTTTCCCCCGGAAACCACAAGCCGGTCCATATGGTGCAAAGTCAGAAAGGCAATCACCGCGCACAGATCCTGTGCCAGTTCTGCCTTGCTCTTTTTTCCATAGTGCATTGATGCACTGGTATCTAAAATAACCGATACCACTGCTTCCTTTTCTTCGAAATATTCCCGGATATACATGCGCTCCGACCGCGCATAGACATTCCAGTCCAGCCTGCGCAGATCATCTCCCGGCATATACTCCCGGAAATCGGAAAATTCCGCAGAAGTTCCTTTCTGTACAGATCTGCGGTTTCCTGCCATATTCTGGCTGCTTTTCTGTTTCATCGCGATCACAAGCCGCGACAGCTGTTCATAAATTCCCGCATCAAGCATACAGTCCCTGTTCCTTTTCTGTTAAGATCTGCCCAATTACCGCATCTTCCGTAATCCCCTCCGATACTGCATCGAAACTGAGCAGAATCCTGTGCCGCAATACCGGAAGTGCGACACATTTGACGTCCTCAAACGAGACATTCAGGCGGTTTTCCATAAACGCGCGTGCCCTGGCTGTGCGGATCAGTGCCTGTGCCGCACGCGGGCTTGCCCCCTCCCGGATATACGGATTGTCTGCATGAGTTGCCATAACCAGATCCAGAATATAATCCATGACGGCATCCGCAATCGGAATCTGTGCAACGCATGCGCGCGCTGCAAGCAGGCTTTCCCGATCCATGACCTTTGCGATCTTTGGCGGATGGTTTCCCTCCGTCAGTTCCACGATTTCCCGCAGTTCCTGCCGGTCCGGAAATTTTACCAGCACTTTAAACAAAAAACGGTCCAGCTGGGCTTCCGGCAGCGGATAAGTTCCCTCGTTTTCGATCGGATTTTGTGTGGCAAGCACCAGAAACGGCTCCGGCAGCTGATGGCTGGTCGTTCCGATCGTCACGGTGTGTTCCTGCATGGCCTCTAAGAGAGCTGACTGTGTCTTTGGCGTGGCACGGTTGATCTCATCTGCCAGCACCAGATTGGCAAAAATCGGTCCTTTTTCAAACCGAAATGCACTTTTTTGCTCTTCTTTTACGATGATGTTGGTACCGGTCACGTCACTCGGCATCAGATCCGGGGTAAACTGGATTCTCTGGAAACTCAGATCACACACCTGGCTGATCGTACGCACCAGCATGGTCTTTCCCAGTCCCGGCATACCTTCTAAGAGTACATTTCCGCCCGCCAGAAGTGCCAGCATGACCTGGCGGATGACGTCTTTTTGTCCGATAATTCCCTTTGCAATTTCCTGTTCACATGCCATGGTGTTCTGCTGGCATACTTCATATTCTGTCATAAGATCTCCTCTCCATCAGTTCAGATTTTCAAAATAATTCCGGATGACATCTTCCATGCCGGCCGGGTATTTTCCATTGGCAATACCTTCGTAGGCCTCTTTCGTGTAATCGCCGACCACGGAATCTAAATCCACGTGTTCGCCTTTCCATGCCAGACCATTCTTCGCCTTGTAATAATCGGAATTCTTCGAATCCCCCTTGTCCTTTGTGATACTGCTGTCGTTTCCGAGTTTATTCGGAACACTCACATAATCATGTGTTCCCCCTCCGGATCCGGTTCCGCGTCCGCTGCCTGTTCCGTTTCCTGTTCCACTTCCGTTTCCGCTTCCTGTCCCCTTGCCGTTTCCGCTTCCACTTCCATTGCCACTTCCACTTCCGTCCTTTCCACTGCCCGGATCTTCCCCATCCCCGGAATCCTGGGAACTGGTTTCCGAAGACTGCGTGGATTCCCCACGCTGCGTACCGCTTTGTGTAGTGTTTTGTGTAGTGCTTTGTACATCCCCCTGTGCCAGCTGGTTTCCTGTATTGGTATTCACCTGGATATTTTTAAGTACCGATGCCAGGGCATCCGCCCCGGAAATCTGTGCCGCCTGTCCATACTTGTAGGAAAGTTTCTGCCCGGCAGATGCCAGTGCCTGCTTCGTATCTGCCTGCTGCATTTCTTTTTGCGATAAGGCCAGTGACTGTATCAGTTCCTGCAGGGCTTTCTTTTGTTCTTTTGTCATGGAAGAGGTGTCTGTCTGTTTTAAGGCATCCATCACTTTTTGGATTTCTTTTTCCTTTTCCTGGGCTTCCTGCCGGATGGCATGCCGCTGTTTCACCTGTTTATGCGCGGGAGACGGCACAAACGAAAGAACAAGCGCCAGCCCAAGGGAAAGAAAAAGTGCCACAAGTTTCCTTCGGTCCGGACAAACACGCGCCTTTTTCCATGCATGGTCTTCCTGTAACATATGCACGGCATCGCTGCGCTGCATCCGGTCGATACTGCCCTCTTTTCCGATATGCCCATATGCTGTCACGATCCGTTCCTGAAACCCGAAACGGTCGATCTGCTGTGCTGCCTGTACCATGGTACATCTCTTCATTACCGTATAAATCCCTCCAGCAGCCGCACCACATAAAACTGCCAAAACAGCCCACACATGCACCGTATAAAAAGGGACAAACACCGCACATCCTTCCAGCACCATGGCGATGGTTCCACCTGCGGCAATTCCTGTGCTTTCATAGCGCAGGAACTTTTTTACGTTCTGTTTTCTTTTGCTGTAACGGATTTCCTGCAGCAGAAATGCTTTTTCATCCATGCTGTTTTCCCCCTGCATGTTTTCTTCCATATCCTGCCATCGGATTGATCCGCCGCATCGCAATCAGAAGAAAGACAAATGCCAGTGCCACAAATAAAAGCGTGGAAACGGCCATCCATCCATAATGTACGGCAGCACCCGAAACAGAAAGTGTTTTCCCGTAATTTGTGATCAGTTCTTCCGCCACGGATGTTCCGGTCATACTCCAGGTAAAAAATTCAAGCAGATACATGCCCGGATTGACCAGAAGCACCCAGCAGGATTTTTCCGGTACACCACCTGACATGCGGACAACCGAGGTGACCAGATAGGGAAGAAAACTTCCGATAAACAGCAGAACATAGATACCATACGATAAAATTATGGCACTGATCGTTTTTTTACAGATGGAAGAACACAAAATTCCAATACTTGCAGAAACGAACGAAACCAGTAATGATACCGCCAGAAACCAGAACAGATTGCCCCATGAGAGTCCGCCGATGACAAATGCCAGTGCTACGATCGGAAGTCCTGCCACCACATAAAACATGCTCTGGATCATCGCAGTGAGCACCTTTCCCATAATAATGGAAAATCCGGTCATGCTGGTTGTCATCATAATATCAAAGGTCTGCCGCTCTTTCTCACCCGAAATTGCAGAAGCCGTGCGCACCGGGACTACCACTCCCAGAATAAAAATCTGCGTGACCGCAAGTGCCGGATACAGCCAGACAATGCTGCTGTATATGTTTGCAGACGAATAGGTCATCTGCTGGGAAAACAAAAACATGGCAAAGAAAAATACAACTGCCATAATCGCCTCATAAACAAATATTTCCCAGCAGCAGCGCATACTGCGCGCCTGTACTTTAATATCTTTTTTTACCATTGGATTAATTCTCATCTTCCTGCCCTCCTGTCAGCTGCATAAACAGGGATTCGAGATTTCCCTCTTCTTTATAAAATCCTGTCACGATAATTCCATTCTGTATCATCTGTGCGATCAACTGCGCGATTTCTTCCTCTTTCATGGCATGCGAGATATGGATTTCCTTTTCTCCCACCGATTCCACACGGATCTGGGGGTGTTCCTTAAGCATGCGCACTGCCGGCTCCATCTCCCCGTGAACCGAAACCACGATCCGGTTTCCACCGAAAACATGTTCCATGACATCCTCGATGTTTCCCGCTTCTACGAGTTTTCCGTGATCCATAATACCGATGCTGTTGCACATCTCTGCCAGCTCCGACAAAATATGGGAACTGATCACAATGGTTTTTCCCATGCTGCGCAGATTCTGCAATAGTTCTTTCATCTCCACACGCGCACGCGGGTCCAGACCGGAATTCGGTTCATCCAGTACCAGAAGGGAAGGATTGTGGATGAGTGCACGTGCCACACACAGCCGCTGCTTCATTCCGCGGGAAAGCGTATCCACATAAACCTCTTTTTTGTCGGACAGATTGACCAGCTCGAGCAGATCATTGGATACCGCGGTGATCTCCCTGGAAGTCATACGGTACATGGAACCGTAAAAATCCATATATTCGCTGACTTTTAAATTGTCATACACACCAAAGAAATCCGGCACATAACCGATCTGCTTTTTGATTTCCTTCGGATGCAGCAGGGCATCCACGCCATGGATCGTAATGGTTCCTTCTGTCGGCGGCATAAGTCCGCATACCATCCGGATTGTTGTTGTCTTTCCGGCTCCGTTTGGTCCCACAAAGCCAAACAGATCCCCTTTTGGCACATGCAGGTTCAGATCCCTGACCGCCTGAAATTTTCCGTAGTTTTTATACAAATGACTAATTTGAAGCATTGGACACCTCCTGACCGGCAATCGTATACAGACAGCCAAACGAAATTTCCGAGCACCTGCTCTCTATGGTTTTTCCGTAGTCTGCGGTTACTCCTTCCACTACAACAGTACCCGACACATCGTTCTGCCGCCGGATCTGGCACAGTCCCAGATACAGTGCGGCTGCCATATCCTTATGCTTATACGAATATGTATTTCCATTCATGTTGTCTTGCGATAACACGCTGTAGACATCATCAAAATAAGAAATCTGCTGAGACAGCAGTGGTTTTTTACTTTTCCCGTCTATCGTTATGGTTTCACCTGCTTTTACATCCGAATATACCATGACGGTATCATCCGACACGCAGACAAGATAAGGGAAATCATAGGACGTGTTGTTTGTTATGCTTCCCCCCTGTTTCTGCTGCGTGAGCACCAGACCACTGGTGTCTATGCTTCCGCATCCTTTGGCAGTTCCTGCCGCAAACAGATAGGCATTTTCAAAATTGCTCTGCGGTTTTACCCCAAGGGACAGACCCCTGTCATATTCCACCAAATAGTGATAACGGTCTGCATATACCCTGCCGGAAGATGCCATGCTGTAAGATTCACTGAGACCTGTACCGCCATATGCGTAATTATCATTCAGCCGTACTTTCCACGGTTTTACCCCGGAATGATACGCATTGTAATAGGTGGTGATACCGGTGGTACTTTTTCCATCCGCCTGCTGTGCGGTCACCGAATACACCCGTGTCTCATGCAGCTTT
>OHOJ01000492.1_pt1 | contig 13186 bp, 10 predicted proteins | sample 1569791 | NCBI WGS metagenome assembly OHOJ01 (sample SAMEA3879542, study PRJEB24766) | human gut metagenome | biome: human-associated habitat; feature: feces | place: USA | collected 1985/1987
CGCACTGCTCATGCAGTGGGGCATTCTACAGAACAATGATCCCTTTCTATATGGTGAAAAAATGAAAGCATATCTGATCCGAGGTGCCAGACAGCTTCCATTTTCCGTTTCCTACCCCAATCCGCAGAGCGGATACGGAGCACTCTGCGTCAGCAGCAGCCTGACGTTTGTGTGATATGCTCCACTACTCTGCGATAAAGGCTTCATAAAATTTTTCTTTTGGCACAGGTTTTCCAAAGTAAAATCCCTGGATCATCTCTGCCTTTGTTTTCTTTAAAATATCTACCTGCTCTTTTGTCTCGATTCCCTCGACGATACAGTGAATTCCCAGATCATTGATCATGGAAGTCATATAGTCGAGGAGAATCCGGCTTTTGCGGTTATTGGTAATTTCGGTTACCATGGACCGGTCAATCTTTGCAGAATCAAAATCATACTGGATCAGTACCGCAAGATTGGAATAATGACTTCCGAAATCATCCATTGACAGTCTGAATCCGAGTTCTTTGAGGCTGTTTGCAACATTTTCAATCAGAACATGATCCATGTCTCCCACGGTCTCCGTTACCTCAATATGGATCAGTTCCACCGGAATATCATATTTTTGAACCATCTGCGTTACTTTTTCAATAAGTTCCGGATACATGATCGTCATCTTCGAGAAATTCACGGATATTGGCACCGTACGATGTCCTTCCCGGATCTGTTCCTTCTGATAACGAAATACTTCATCCAGAACAAACAGGTCAATCATATGCACCAGATTGTAATGTTCCAGCACCGGAATAAACATCCCCGGTCCCACAATGCCCAATTCATCATCCAGCTGCCGGATCAGTGCCTCCGCGCCCTCTGTGCGCCCTGTGTGGATATCCACTTTCGGCTGCAGGTATACCAGATACCTTCCACGCTCCATCAGATCGTTGATCTCATCTATCACGCTCTGCTCCATGCGCTTCATCACGGTTGTGCCATGCATCAGCTTAAGCTTATCGTTGCTCATAAGAACCTCTGCCTCTGCAATCTGGCTGCGTGTCTGCGGATGCGCACTCCAGCTGTATCCCATCGCCACGCCAAAGCCAAGTCCGGCAAGCCTTTTCTGCAGATTTTCCACCTGCTGCTCCATTTCCTGCCGTTTAATGTTGATACACAAAACCAGCATCTCATCCTCATCATACCGGTAAATCCGGTAATTGGGAAACAGGGATTTCAATAGTTCCGCAACTTCCATCAGTCTGCGGTTGCCGCTGATATAGCCAAACTGTTTATTAATCTCCGACAGATGGATCACATCGGTTGTGATCACGCCAAGTGAACAGAACATATTGTCCGCACCAGTGCGCGCCATAACGGACAATCCCTCCCGGTTCCAGAGATTGGTCAGTTTATCATGTGTGCGGTCATATTCCTGCTGTTCCTGCAGATTGCGAAGTTCAATCCGCGCAGCAAGTGTCGCACCAAGCATGGAAAGAATCTCAGCCTCCCCGAGATGTCTGTGTGGGTTTAGAACCATTAAAATTCCAAGCAGATGTTCTCCGGTATACAAAGAAATTCCGGTTGCAGACCATGCACGCAGTTCTGCCAGATGCTCATAGATTACCGGATGACTTTCTCTCAGCGACTTGATATCCGGAATCACCACGTCCCCGAGTTGTCCTATTTCCTGAATAACACCTTCTGCCTCTCCGGACTCAATTCCTTCGGTCACAAGTCGTGCCATCATCTGTGCCGTATCCCTGTGGCATTCTTCCACATAACGGATATCTCCCTCTTTTGCATAGGCAAGCACCACACAGTCTGCGTCAAAATACTGACGCAGTGCTTCGAATGTCTGCATAAGGGCATCTCCGATCCCCTCTCTTCCAAGTGTTTCCATACAGGTGCGGAGCTGTCTTAATATAGACGATTCATTGCCCTGTGCCACAATAGGTTCTACCGGATCACAGATTTCCGGCTCCGGCTGCTTTTCATCTTTGATCTGGTCATAAAAAACAATCCTGTTCTTTCCACTCCTCTTTGCTGCATAGACTGCCCTGTCTGCCTCATAATAAAAATCCGGAAAACTGATTTTACGGCCGTTTAGTTTTGCTGCACCGATGGATACGGAATATTCCATATCAAAGATAATCTTTTTCAAATTTTCACGCAGGGAGACACAAAATTCTTCCATTTCAACAGAATTCTGAAAGCCGGAAGCAAACACCGCGAATTCATCTCCCCCAAGCCTGCCGACAATTCCCCGGTCACCGGTCACTTCACTTAAAATACTTCCGGTCTGGCTTAAGACCATATCCCCTACCGCATGTCCCTGCGTATCATTGATCATTTTAAAATCATCAATATCAAGCATGACAAATAAGGCATTTGTTGTACATTCCGCAAGCTCTTTTGCGCAGTATTCCTCAAATGCCTTATGGTTATACACATTCGTCAGTACATCAATCTCTGCCCGGCGCCGCATGCGTTCCGTGATGGCTTTCTCCTGCTGCACACAGCAAAAACGCCCCACCATACGGTCTGTTTTTCCATCTTCTTCCGCAATACTCACCAGATAAAAACGGTACCATTCCGGTTGATTTTCTTTTTCGCAATAACGGACATCGACCGTAACAGTCCCTTCTTTTTGCAGGCAGGCATGCATCGCTCTGCGAAATACCTTTTTATCTTCCGGATCAATAAAAACAGATCCATAATGGTTCTTCTTTACATAATCTTCGATATCAAAAAGGACCTCGAACCGGTCATTTTCTATCGCATAAACCACTGCCCGGTCTTCTTTTACATCATATTCTATCAATCTCTCATGGTTTTGCTCTGCAACCACCCTGAGAAGTTCATTTTGCTTTTCCTGTTCTTTCTGCTCCCGCATAGTAACCTCTTATCTACAGCAGAACCTGATCTGCCACGTTCTCCAATTCACAGAATTTGTGAATTTCAGGAACCTTGTCTTCTATTGTACCAAACCCGTATGCCGCATGAATAAATTTAACCCCCGCATCCATGCTTGCATCGTAATCTCCCTGAATATCACCTACATATACCGCATCATCCAATGCATTCCGCCTGTACAGTAACGCGATATTCTCTCCTTTTGATTTTTCATTATTTCCGTAGCACTCAGTATCCTCTATCAGATCGTACAGTTTGTAATAATCCAGGAAAGCCTCTATATATCCGGACTGGCAGTTGCTTACAATATACAGATGATATTTTTTGTTCAACTGTTCCATTGTCTTGCGGATATCCGGATAGAGAGTTGCTCCGTGTATCCGGAGATATTCATTTTCTTCTTCCCCACACTGTGCCAGAAGTTTCTGGCGTTCGCCTTCTTCCAGATCTGGAAACAGAATCCGTGCGATCACATCCATCGTCTTTCCCATTACTGACTGGATGTCCTTTACCGTAATCGGTTTTCTGTCGTAGCCGGCTCTTTTTACGGTCTCATTCCAGGACTCTGCCACTTCCGCAGCGGAATCCCAGAGTGTTCCGTCCATATCAAATATGATTCCTTTTTTCATTATGCCTCGTCAATTGCCTTTCCGATATCATGACGCATATACTTATTTGCGAAATCCACCCATTCGGTTGCCTCATAGGCTTTCTTTCTTGCTTCTTTTAAATCTTTTCCGGTTGCAGTAATGCCAAGGACACGTCCGCCGTTTGTTACGATGCGTCCTTCCTTATCGAATGCAGTTCCTGCATGGAAACAGAAGTAATCATCCTTGCCCTTGAACTTTTCAAGTCCGCTGATTGGGAATCCTTTCTCATAGGAAACCGGATATCCGTCAGATGCAAGTACAACACAGACAGCTGCATTGTCCTCAAACTGCAGATCAATCGTGTCAAGTTTTCCATCGACACATGCTTCCATGACATCAATGATATCATTTTTCATACGTGGAAGAACGACCTGTGCCTCCGGATCTCCAAAACGGGCATTGTACTCAAGAACCTTTGGTCCTTCCCCTGTCAGCATCAGCCCGAAGAAAATAACTCCGGTAAATGGTCTTCCCTCCGCAGCCATAGCATCTACCGTTGGCTGATAAATATACTTCTTACAGAATTCATCTACTTCTTTTGTATAGAACGGACTTGGAGAGAAATTTCCCATACCGCCGGTATTCAGTCCCTGATCTCCATCCTTGGCACGTTTGTGATCCTGTGCGGAAGACATGATGCGGATGGTCTTTCCATCCACATAGGTCAGAACCGATACTTCACGTCCGGTCATAAATTCTTCGATTACCATCGTATTTCCGGCATTTCCGAATTTCTTATCTTCCATGATCGTACGCACGCCTTCTTTTGCCTCTTCGAGTGTATTGCAGATCAGCACACCCTTTCCGAGTGCCAGACCGTCTGCTTTTAACACGATTGGCATCTTTGCTGTCTCAAGATATTTTAAAGCTTCTTCCGGATCAGTAAAGTTCTCGTAAGCAGCTGTCGGAATATGATACTTTTTCATCAGATCCTTGGAGAATGCTTTCGATCCTTCCAGAATCGCTGCATTTTTGCGCGGTCCGAATACCTTTAAGCCTTCTGCTTCAAAGACATCCACAATTCCGCCAACCAGCGGATCATCCATACCAACGATGGTAAAATCAATGGATTTCTCCTTTGCAAACGCAACGAGCTTGTCAAACTCCATGGCTCCGATCGGCACACACTCAGCTAAAGCTGCAATTCCCGCATTTCCAGGTGCACAGTATATTTTGTCAACTCTCGGACTTTTGGCAACGCTTGTTACGATTGCATGCTCACGTCCACCGCTTCCAATTACAAGAACTTTCATGATTATCCTCCTATATGTGATGCAATTCTTATTTACTGATATGTACAGTTTTGCCCGTCACTGTCACTTTTCCATTTGCGATCAGATCAATCGCCTGTGGCATAATCTTCCACTCTGCCTGCTCCATGACACGGCGCTGCAGGATCTCCGGCGTATCCCCCTCCTGCACTTCTACCGCTTTCTGCAGAATGATCGGACCGGTATCCGTTCCCTCATCCACAAAATGCACGGTGGCACCTGTGACTTTGACTCCGCGGGCAAGTGCACCTTCATGCACTTTCAGCCCATAATATCCGGTTCCACAGAAAGACGGAATTAAAGACGGATGAATATTGATGATGCGGTTTCTGTACTTTGCAATCATCTGTTCCGGAATGACGACAAGGAATCCTGCCAGCACAACCAGATCCACCTCATACGCATCAAGTCTGCGCAGAAAATCTTCATTAAATGCCGCACGGCTCTCATACTCCTTCGGGCTGATGCATACTGCCTCAATTCCGTGCTTTTTTGCACGTTCCAAAGCGTATGCTCCCGGATTATTGCTGATCACTACCGCAATCTCTGTATTTGTGATTGTTTTTTGTTCAATTCCATCGATAATGGCCTGCAGATTGGTTCCGCCGCCGGATACACATACTGCGATTTTTAGCATAATGTTACACCCTTCTCTCCGTCTGTGATCTTACCAACCACATATGGAGTATCTCCGGCTGCTTTGATTGCTTCCATCGTCTTGTCCACGTCTGCCGGATCGACTGCAAGAACCATTCCAAGTCCCATGTTGTAAGTATTGTACATCATATGCTCATCTACATTTCCCTCTCTTGCCATAAGGGTAAAGATTGGAGGAACCGGGTAGCTGTTCTTTTCCACTACGGCATGCTTTCCTTCCGGAAGCATACGTGGAATATTCTCATAGAAACCACCACCGGTAATATGGCTGCAGGCTTTCACACGTACTCCGGCGTTCTTGATAGACTTCAATGCGCCTACATAGATACGGGTCGGAGCAAGAAGAGCCTCGCCAAGCGTTGTTCCAAGCTCATCCATATATGTATTTAAGGTTTCTTTGTCCATACGGAAAATCTTGCGCACGAGAGAAAATCCATTGGAATGTACACCGGAACTTGCCATACCGATCAGCACATCCCCGGCTTTTACGTCTTCTCCGGTAATGATATCCTTCTTGTCAACCACACCTACGGTAAATCCGGCCAGATCATACTCATCCTCCGGCATCAGTCCCGGATGCTCTGCAGTCTCTCCACCGATCAGTGCACATCCGGACTGCTTACAACCCTCTGCCACACCGCTTACGATCGTTGCAATTTTCTCCGGATAATTTTTTCCACATGCAATATAATCCAGGAAAAATAACGGTTCACCACCGGCACAGGCTACATCGTTGACACACATTGCAACGGCATCAATACCGATCGTATCATGCTTGTCCATCAGGAAAGCCAGTTTTACCTTGGTTCCGCATCCATCGGTTCCGGATAAAAGAACCGGCTCTTCCATATTCTTGATCGCATCCAGCGAAAAAGCACCGGAAAATCCGCCAAGTCCACCTAATACCTCCGGACGCATGGTTCCCTTTACAAACTTCTTCATCAGTTCCACTGACTCATATCCTGCTTCGATATCTACGCCCGCGTTCTTGTAATCCATTTATTTTTCCTCCTAATATCTGTGTTTTAATCTATTATTGTCACTTATAGTATATCGGGTATTTTTCGATTTTACCAATCATAAATGTTAATAAATCTAATTAGTAGTTCTTATATCCCACTTCCTGCAATCTGGCATCCTTTGCCTCAACCTGCTCTTTTAAGTTTTTCGAATACTCTTTCAGGCGTGCAAGTAAATCCGCATCACTGGTTGCAAGAATCTTTGCTGCAAGAATACCGGCATTTGCTCCGCCGTTGATTGCTACGGTTGCTACCGGAATACCGGTCGGCATCTGCACGATACTGTACAGGGAATCTCTTCCGCCAAGAGAAGTGGTGTGCATCGGGATTCCGATGACCGGCATCGGGAAGATTGCTGCGCACATGCCCGGCAGATGTGCTGCCATACCTGCACCTGCGATAATCACTTTAAATCCTTTTTCCTCCGCACTCTTTGCATATTCAAAAAATACATCCGGCTCGCGGTGTGCGGAAATGATCGTCATCTCATAGCTGACGCCCAGCTGGTCTAAGATGTCGGCTGCCTTTGCCATGATCGGCATATCTGAATCACTGCCCATTACAATTCCTACTTGTGCCATTTTAAATATCCTCCTATATGTGAAAAAATTTATGGTTCCATTGCATCCAGCGGCTCATTTAACGGTTCCGTTCCCGGAACGACAAACCGCCCGTTTCTTATAATATCTGTCATCGTGCCATCTGCACGTACTACTGTAATCGCTCCTAACTCATCATACGGAATCGTAATATCGGTATGACAGTTAAAATATGCTTTTGAAATATCTTCTTTGCGCCGGATCGAAATTTCATTGTCCCTTGCGATGATCGCTTTTCCATCCGGATTGTATGTCATGTTGTCCTCATCGTACGTGTAACAGGTGTCTCCGACCGCAAAATGCGGACCTGTCTTTTCCGCAATCAGAATCGGAAGCTTATCCGCGATCTGATATTTCCGTGCCATCCGGTATGCGGTGGTATTTGTTCCGATTGCAAACTCTCCCATCGGAAGTGTTTTGTGATGGAACAGAATATTGTCCTCTATATACTTGTGGTTTTCATCCTCAGAATCAAAATTTGTACAGGAATAAGCTGTAATTCTTCCGTTTTCAAAATCCAGTTCCAGATTCTTGAAAAGAAATTCCCCCAGATAGACCTGTGTGACGTGCAGCTTTCCTTCTGTTTTCTGCAATACCGGAGATGTGAACACTTCCCCGACCGGAATATTGACATCTGCCACACAGTTTTCAAATGCGGTCTCTTTGGCAGGATCGGAAAGCGGATGAATCTTTACATACAGATCCGTGCGGTTTCCGTTACAGCCTTTGATGTGCACACGGTCCGCCGTATCCAGCACATCAATGATCTTCTGCTGCATATTGCGGTAAAGCATATAATCAAGCGTATTGATATGCACCGTTTCCGCAAAGATTTCTTCGTATTTTTCTCCGATGGACGGAACCGGGTAAGCAATAATCGTAAAACTGCGTTCCTCCCCGTGAATGTAATGATTGATCAGCTGGCTCTTCTCGCTGCGCTCATACACATCGATTTCCCTCTGTTTGTCGGTATAGGTAACGCGCTCCTCTTTCTGCTCCGGCGAAAACGGCTTTGTCCCGAAAATTTCGATCACTGCCGGTCCTCCGTAATTTGGAGCAATCGCTTTGTGTTTTTCCCAGACAGTACGGTCAACTTCGAGTCCCCGCTCGATGAGTGCCTTATCCAGCCACAGCCCGCGGTCCTCTTTGTGATCGTAAGTAAACTGCTTGTTCAGGGAAATAGAGTACGGACGCAGCACCGGCTGCAATCCGATCTTTTTAAAATTGTGTACGGCGGCACGTACCATCCGCTCGAATCCCAACGGATAACGGATCTCCACTACCGACTTTTTAGAAATATCTTTTCCGGTTGTTTCAAATCCAATCCGGTATCCTTCGGTAAATGTATCCGCCATTGCCTGCATCTGCTGCTTTGTCAAGGAATGCAGAAAATGTGCGGACTCCGTCTCATCTTTTCCGATATACAGACCATAACGGTACAGATATGCCGGATGATCCAGCTCCGCTTCCATCACGATCTGGGTGAAATAATCATATTCCGGATCGATCAGTCTGCAGATCGCATCCGCATTAAAAATTTCTGTGTAATCATGCATAAAAGAATAAATGCATTTTCTGATCTCGTGCACATTCAGATTCTGTGCATCCTCAAAACAGTTGTAAATTTCCACAAACAGTTCCGCATAAATACACAGATAACGGATATTTCCTTCCATACAGCTGGTATAAATTCCATGCAGTCTGGCATCCAATGCCGAGAGCAGCGGTCCGTATTCCCAGCCCATCTTACTGACGGCATATGCCGGGTTTGCATAACTGTCCGCATAATCTTCCTGCACATCCAGATACAGACGGCGATTGATCTTTTTCCCTTCCAGCGTGGAAATTTCTGCCAGTTTTCCACTCAGGGACGCTTCTGCTAATTTATACAAAACCAGAAACAGTTCCGACATTTCAAAGAAATATCCCCGGTACAGTTCTTCCACACTGGAGGCTTCCTCCTCGCTGACCGCCTCAATGCGCTCCATCACAAGTTCCAGCCGTTCCCAGTATTCCTCGTTATTTTTGTGATTGATCTCTCTAAAGCTCATAGTTTGTTTCCTTCTTATAGTTTTTAGCTCAAAAATCCCCAGATATAGGTTCCGATCCAGCATACCATATCCAAAAGGGTCAGTCCTAGTCCCAGTCTCGGAAACAACTGGAAGGAATCTTCTTCCCGCAGACTTTTGGCTGCGATGACAAGAACAACAAATGTTGCGATCATCGCAACGACTCCTGCGCTCCCATAATAAGCAGACAGCGAACCGCCTCCCTGAAAAGCAAGCTTCAGGAACACAAGATACCATACCAGAAGAGCAAGTGCTAATACCGTGGCCAATATTCCCTGTCTGGAATGTTTTTTCTCGGTAAACTTATAGCCACGTCTTCTCCGGTTTCTCATATGCGTCTCTCTTTCCTACAACCTTTTTGCTTATTTGCATCCATACTGCTCATAATAGGCATCGATTGCTTTCCTGATCGTGTCATCAATTACAATTCTGCCCTGACATTCCCGATTATATAAGTGTTCTACCACTTCTTCCATGGTAACAATTGCTTTTCCTTCAAAACCATATTTCTCATGAATTTCATCGAGTGCGCTCTTTACGCCGCCCTGTCCGACTTCCATGCGGTTTAAGCTGACCATAAGACCAACGATCTCAACGTTTGCAGCCCCACGTACTTTTGGAACAGTTTCTTCCATGGACTTGCCGGATGTCGTCACATCCTCGATCATCACCACGCGGTCTTTATCTTTTAAGCTGCTTCCTAAAAATCCGCCTTTGTCTGCCCCGTGATCCTTGGCTTCCTTGCGGTCACTGCAATAACGGATCTCTTTTCCGTACAATTCACTGAATGCAATTGCGGTAACAACAGCCAGTGGAATTCCCTTGTATGCCGGTCCGAATAACACATCAAAATCATCCCCGTAACTGGCGTGGATCGCCTTTGCATAATACTCTCCGAGTTTCTTTAACTGGGAACCTGTCACGTATGCACCTGCATTCATAAAAAATGGCGATTTTCTTCCACTCTTCAGTGTAAAATCGCCAAATTTGAGAACATCACTCTCTACCATAAACTCAATGAACTCACTCTTGTAACTTTCCATTGTATACTTTCCTCCTGTATCAAAAGGCATTCTGCCCTTGTTATTTCGCAGTTTTCTATTAAATTTTAGCATACTTCCGGTGGGTTTTCAATGCGCGAATCATAAAAAGAAACAGCATCCCCACCCCTGCGAGGCGATCCGCCCCGCAAAGTTTCGGATGCTGTTCTTAAATACGGATCCGGCTGTTATTTAACGGTTACTTTTACTGTGTTGCGAGGAACTGACCAGCAATACCACAGATCTGCGTAACTCTAATCAGGCAATTTCAGATTCCGTACAGACAATTTCCGCAGTTTCTGAAGAACTGACCGCCCATGCATCCGAAACAATGGATGCAGAGACCGTAAACACACAGATTCTGGAAAACATTGCTGCCAAAATGAAATCCCTGGTACAATATATTCAAAAACAGTAAGCAGTTACCATATCTTTATTCCGAAACGGCACCGATTAGTTCTTTGATATCGCTCACATGATATTTTTCCATGTAGCGCTCAATGCCTTCTACAATTTCCATGGTCACTGCCGGATTCCGGAAATTGGCGGTGCCGACAGATACAGCTGTCGCACCTGCCAATATCATTTCAATCGCATCTGCGGCATTCATAATCCCACCCATACCAATAATCGGAATCTTTACCGCCTGTGCCGTCTGGTAAACCATACGCACCGCTACCGGATGAATTGCCGGACCGGACATCCCACCGGTCTTATTTGCAAGGACAAATTTTCTGCGGTTGATGTCAATCTTCATTCCCGTGATGGTATTAATCAAAGACAGGGCATCGGCACCGCCGGCTTCTGCCGCCCGTGCCATCTCCGTGATGTCTGTGACATTCGGACTCAGTTTCATGATCACCGGCTGTTTTGCATACTTTTTCATTTCCTTTGTGATTGCTTCTACCGCTTTCGGATCCTGTCCAAAAGCAATTCCACCCTCTTTTACGTTCGGGCAGGAAATATTGATTTCCAGCATGTCCACCGGCTCTTCTGCCAGCCGTTTTACCACTTCCACATATTCCTCTGTCGAGTGTCCGCATACGTTTACAATAATTTTAGTATCATATTTTTTCAGGAATGGAATATCTCTCTCACAGAACAGATCAATTCCCGGATTCTGGAGACCGATAGCATTGAGCATGCCACTTCTGGTCTCTGCGATCCTCGGAGTCGGATTGCCCGGCCACGGTACATTTGCCACACCTTTGGTAACCACCGCACCAAGCCGGTTTAAGTCTGTAAATTCACTGTATTCTGCTCCGGAGCCAAAGGTTCCGGATGCCGTCATTACCGGGTTTTTTAAGGTAACACCACATAATTCCACACTTGTATTCATTACAGATCCACCTCCTCAGCCAGAAATACCGGCCCTTCTTTACAGATTCTCTTGTTTTTCACATTGGAATGTGCATCTTTTTCTTTGGAATTGCACACACATGCCAGACATGCACCGATTCCGCATGCCATCCGTTCTTCCATGGAAATATAACAGGTCATGCCCTGCTCTGCTGCATACGCTTTCAACGCCCGCAGCATCGGTGTCGGTCCGCACGCATATATTACATCTGCATTTAACTTATACTCTTTCATGGCATCCAGCACATTTCCCTTTGCACCGACACTTCCATCTTCCGTTGCCACGTAACAGTCTCCCTGTTCTTTAAATTCATCCAGAAGAAACGTCTGTGCATCCCGGTATCCCATCACACTGACAAATTCACAGGTGCCGGCAGCCTTGATGCTCTTTGCAAGTTCAAGCATCGGAGGAATTCCGATTCCTCCGCCGATCAGGAAAGCTTTCTTTCCCGGCTCCACAGTAAATCCGTTTCCAAGCGGTCCCAGTACCCGGATCTTATCGCCCTCTTTTAACCGGGAGAATTCTTCCGTTCCGGTTCCTTCTCCCGTTACCCGGTATACCAGACGAAGTGTTCCTGCCTCTGCATCAATCCCACACAGGCTGATCGGACGTGGCAGAAGTTTGCTGGCATCATTACTGTACAATGATACAAACTGTCCTGCCTTTGCATGTCCTGCAATATGCTTCGTCTGGATTGTCATGTCATAGATATCTTTTCCGATGCACTGCTGCTTCAGCACCGTAACATTTTCCTGAAATTTTTCGCTCATAAAATCCAACTGTCTCCCTTTTGTAAAATCACGACTTTATTTTTATCTCTGTGCAAGTGCTCCGGATATGTCTGCGATCATATCTTTGACTGCCAGACGGGAGGCATCTGCGAAGTTCTCCGGTGTAATTCCCTGCTCTTTATACTTATCCTGTTTGTAAGCACAGATGATACCACGGGAAGAGTTTACAATTGCTCCTAATCCATCCTCATTAAAGAAATGTACCAGATCCTTGCCCTGTCCTCCCTGTGCACCATAACCCGGTACCAGAATGAACGATTTCGGCATCACTTTACGAAGAATTTCCCCCTGCTCCGGATACGTTGCTCCGACAACTGCTCCAACATAGCTGTAGGAATCTCCCATACATTCGCTTCCCCACTCTGCCACCTTTTCACCAACCAGTTCATACAGCGGACGACCGTCGATCAGACGATCCTGGAACTCTCCGCTGGATGGATTGGAGGTCTTTACGAGAATAAAGATTCCTTTCTTTTCTTCTTTGCATACATCCACAAACGGCTTGATACCATCGGTTCCCAGATATGGATTTACTGTAGCAAAATCCTCATTAAAACCGGTATATGTTTTGCTTGCGATCTGTACTTTTCCGAGATGTCCGGTCGCATAGGCTGCGGATGTGGAACCGATATCCCCACGCTTTACATCTCCGATCACAACCAGATCTTTCTCGTGGCAGTAATCTACCGTCTTCTGGAATGCCGCTACACCGGCCACACCAAACTGCTCATACATCGCGATCTGAGGTTTGACAGCAGGAATCAGATCATAAGTGGCATCTACAATTGCTTTGTTAAACTGCCAGATTGCTTCTGCTGCACCCTCTAAAGTCTCACCATGC
>OHOJ01000494.1_pt1 | contig 13176 bp, 14 predicted proteins | sample 1569791 | NCBI WGS metagenome assembly OHOJ01 (sample SAMEA3879542, study PRJEB24766) | human gut metagenome | biome: human-associated habitat; feature: feces | place: USA | collected 1985/1987
CAGATTATGCTTTCAAAGGAAACAAGAAACTGAAAAAGCTGACACTTCCGAAAAACTGCTGTTATATTGGAACAGAAGCTTTTTCCGGATGTACGAAGCTTAAAACACTGACGATCAAGTCTGCCAAACTGACAGGCAAAACAGTCGCGGACAACGCATTTAAGGGAATGAGAAAAAAGACTGTGATCAAGGTGCCAAAGAGCAAACTGAAGGAATACAGGAAATTGTTCAGGGACAAAGGACTTAACAAAAAGGTTAAAGTGATGGCATTCAAGTAAAAACAACACATAATGCCACAAAAAGCCGTGTCATGGCAAAAAAACATGACACGGCTTTTACTGACTAAAAAATGTTTAAATTTCAGCTTCTGTTTAGGTAACTGTTTTAAAGTAAAAACGAATATGCTAACATAAAGCCTTAGGAGGCGGAAAATGAGATTATTACTGGTAGAAGATGAAAAGGAGCTGGCAAGGGCACTTGTGACGGCACTGACTTATAATCATTATTCTGTGGATGAAGTATATGATGGTGAGCAGGCAGTGGTATATCTGGAAAACGGAAATTATGATGGCGTGATCCTGGATATCATGCTGCCAAAACTGGACGGGATTTCTGTCCTGAAAAAAATAAGGGCACAGGGGAATCAGGTTCCTGTATTGATCCTGTCGGCAAGATCGGCACTGGAGGATAAGGTGAACGGGCTGGACTGTGGGGCAGATGATTATCTGACAAAGCCGTTTGCGACAAAGGAACTCCTCGCACGTGTACGTGCAATGACAAGGCGCAGGGAAAACGTAATGGAGCCAAATCTGGCGTTTGAAGATTTGGAATTGTCCACAACTTCATTTCAGCTTGGCTGCAATGGAGAATGGTTCTACCTTGCCAACAAGGAATATCAGATGATGGAAATGCTGTTGAAGAATCCCAGATGTGTCCTCTCTGCCGAACAGTTTATTGAGGCAATCTGGGGTTATGAAAGCGATGTGGAAAACAATGTGGTCTGGACCTATATATCCAGACTGCGCAGAATTTTAAAACGGCTTGATTCTCATACGGTCATCCGGACGGCAAAGGGGATCGGTTTTGCATTGGAGAAAGACGATGATTAAGCAGCTACAAAGACGATTTATCAAAATTGCCATGCTTTCCTTCTGTATTGTGGTCTTTCTGATCGTAGGTCTGACAAATCTGTTGAATTATCTGCGTGTCAGACAGGAAATCGAGGAAAATCTGTCGGTCGTACTGGAAAATCTGGATGTGATCCAACAGACAAAAAAAAACTGGAAATGGAGCTATGGACGGAAGATAGCTACATATATGCGGAAGATACGGATACAAAAGAAGATATTGATGCTATTTTGAGCGGTGTCCGGTTTTTTACGGTAACACTGGATGCGGATGGAAAAGTGATCAAGACGAATACAAGAAATACCAATACGGTAGATGCCCGGCGTGCTTCGGAGATTGCACTTGACCTGTATCGAAGAGGAAAAAAAGACGGCTATGGAAAGTATAGCCGGTACAAGGCAATTTCTTCAGGAGACGATCTGATCTACGTTTTTGTTAATTGTAAGCGGAAGATGCGGGAATGCAATAACATTTTGAAAGTAAGTCTGATCAGCGCAGTCATAGAGTTGATCGCAGTCTTTTTTCCGGTTTATTTCTTTTCAAGGGCCGTTGTCAGACCGGTGCAGGAAAGTGTAGATAAACAGAAAGCGTTTATTACAAATGCAGGGCATGAGATCAAAACGCCTCTGACGATCATAGATGCCAATACCGATGTCATTGAACTGACAAGTGGCGAAACCGAGTGGACGAAAAGCATCAGAAATCAGATCAGGAGGCTGACAAAGCTGACGGAGGAACTGGTGGGGCTTGCCAAACTGCAGGAAATAGAAGAATTGCCGGAGCAACAGAAAATTGATCTTTCTGCACTTTTGCTGGAAGCCTGTGAGCAATTTGAAACCGTAGCAAAAACACACCGGAAAAAATTGGACTGGGATTTGCAGGAAAATCTGGCCGTATTTGGAGATGAGGCAATGCTGGAACGTGTCCTCTCTATATTATTGGATAATGCGGTGAAGTATGCAGATGATGGAACTAAGATCTCCGCGGTTTTAAAGAAAAACGGAAAATATGTTGTGCTGGAAGTAAGGAATTATGCAGCCTGCATGAAAAAAGGAAAACATATGGATTTGTTTGAGCGCTTCTATCGGGCTGACAGCTCCCATAACTCCACTATGGGCGGGCATGGAATCGGATTATCCAATGCACAGGCCATAGTGGAATTGCATAAAGGCAAAATAACGGCATACAGCCCGGCTGATGGGCAAATCTGTTTTCAGATCCGTCTGTAAAGGATATTTTATAGCAATTCTGACAAAATTTAAGTTGGTTTTAAGTAGGATATTTATACTATGCTAGGATTTTACGGGAAGTATCGGTATTTACAAATACCTATGACCGAATTTATTATTGATTACGAGTTGGAGGAAAGATACAGATGTCGGTTGTATCGTATTCATTTTTGCTGTTTTTATTGATCGCATGTATGGTCTACTATATTGTACCAAAGAAATGGCAGTGGGTTGTTCTGCTGGCAGCAGGCATTGTATTTTATGCCGGTGCCGGTATGTCCTATCTGGCAGTTGTCGGACTGACAGCACTGGTTGTCTATGGCTGTTCGCTTCTGATGCAGAAAAATCTGGATCAGCAGGAAGAACTGCTCAAAGATGCGGACCGGAAAGCTGCTCGAAAGATCAAAAATGAAATGAAGCATAAGAGAAAACGGGTGCTTGTGGCAGGACTGATCGTTGTGATCGGTATTCTGGTACTTTTTAAGGGCAGTGACTTCCTGATTGAGAATCTGAATGTTCTGCTATCGCATACCGTACATACACAGATCAGCGCATGGAAGCTGATCGCACCTCTCGGTATTTCTTTTTATTCATTTATGATGATCGCCTATCTGGTCGATCTGTATCATGGCAAGATCAGTGCACAGAAGAATTTTCTGAAGTATCTGACGTATGTGCTGTATTTTCCACATATTACACAGGGACCGATCGGCAGGTATGATCCGCTCGGAACGGAAATGTTTGCAGAGCACCGGTTTGACTATGATATGTTCCGGAAAGGCATTTGGCTCATGATCTGGGGCTATTTCAAAAAGCTGGTAATTGCAGACCGTGTAGCTCCTTTTGTGACTACAGTGATCAAAAATGCACCGGATTATTCCGGACCGATCTTTTTACTGGTCGGTGTCGTCTATTCTATTCAGATCTATTGTGATTTTTCGGGTTGTATGGATATTGTGCGCGGATCTTCCGAATGTCTGGGAATCCGCTTAAAGGAAAACTTCCGCCGTCCGTATTTTTCACGCAATATGCCTGAGTTCTGGAGACGCTGGCATATTTCGCTCGGTGAGTTTTTCCGGGAAAATGTATTTTATCCGGTTTCTACTTCTGCGCTGTTTCTGAAACTGAACACAGCGGGCAGAAAACGGTTTGGAAATGAATGGGGCAGAAACATTGCTTCCTGTCTGCCTATTTTATGCGTCTGGATCCTGACAGGTGTCTGGCACGGAGCAAACTGGAATTATATCGGCTGGGGTGTTTACCATGGCATTCTGATCTGTTTATCCGCCATGTTTGAACAGCCGATCAAAAATCTGATGGAAAAAGCAAAGATCAATACTGATCATATGGCATTTCAGGTATTTCAGATGATTCGGACATTTTTCCTGTGTCTGATCGGACGACTGATCTTCCTCGGAAACGGACTTTCCGATTCCTTTTATATGATCGGATCTGCTTTTTGCAGACCACAGGCTGCTTATACAATGAAACTGTTTGTGCTGCGCAGGAAAGAATGGGCTTTTGTACTTGTCTGCATGCTGCTTCTGCTTGCGGTTTCAATCGCGCAGGAAATACTGGAACGCCGCGGGATCAATATAACGATCCGTGACTGGCTGGGCAGCAGAAATGTGATTTTCAGGGGTGCGGTGCTTCTTGCAGGTGTTCTGCTGATCCTCTGCTTTGGTGTGTACGGAGCAGGTGCAGGTGCGACATTCATTTATGAGCAGTTTTAAACGGAGGAACGAAAATGAGTACAACAAGAAAAAAAGTGCTGAAGACGGTGGCGGGCATTTTAATCTTCCTGTTTTTGTTGACAACGATCATCAATCTGCTCGGACCGCTTTTCAGACCTAAAGGGCAGGATTTTGACGGCTGGCATAATTTTTATGCGGAAGACAATAACACGATCAATGCAGCGATGATCGGATCCAGCGCTATGTACAGATACTGGCTCCCGGCGCAGGCCTATGAGGAACAGGGATTTACCTCCTGTATGATCTCACAGTCCTGTCAGAATATCAGAGCGGTTCCGTATATTATGGAGGAAACCTTGAAAAGTCAGGATGTAGACCTGTTTGTGGTAGAACTGAGACAGGTAGTGGTAGATCTGGCACAGGGAGAAGACCTGACAGAAGAAGAAAAAGAGAAGGAAAACTATTATCTGAGCATTCTGACATCCGGTATGAAACAGTCAACAACCAGAATGCGTCTGGTACACAACCTGTTGCTTGATACAGAAACGGACAGGGAACTGGAATGGCAGATCCCTCTCTTAAAATATCACGAAAATATTTTTGAAATATCCAAAAATGACTGGGCAGACAGATTGACAATGGGAAAAAACAAGTACAAGGGATTGCGCGTCAGAGCAACCGTGGATCCGCAGGTAAAGCCGTCGAGATTCCCGGATGCGGAAAATGCTACCTTTGAACTTCCTGATAAGGGAAAACAGTATATAGAGGATATTGTAAAAACGGCAGAAAAGTATGGGAAAAATGTACTTTTTATAGCAACACCGTATGCATATTCCGAGTCACGTTTCTCTTATCAATGTGCACTCAACGCTTATATGGAAAAAATGGGATATCCTTATCTGAATCTAGATGATAAGCAGGCAAGACAGATTATTAATTTGAATTATGATATAGATTTTTATAATCCGCGTCATGTGAATTTTGTTGGTGCAGAAAAGATCACCTCTTATCTGGCAGCTTATATGAAAGGGCGTTATCGGTTTACGAATAAACTGGACGATAAGCAGAAGAAAGAATGGGAAAATGCAGTGTCTGCATGGGATGAAAAGGAAATCCTCTACAGGCAGGAATGGAACGAAAACTGTAAGCAGGCAGCTTTGGCTGAGGCTTCAGAATAAAGTAAAAACAGACAGAAAAAATACAGGAGGATAAAAATGAGGACACTAAAAAAGGGGGATTTGTCCATTATCAACAAAATCATGGGACCGGTATTATTCGGTCTCTGTATCTGGCTGCTGCCACATGGCGTCTTTGATACGTTCCAGTCGCGTGCGGCGATCGGAACTGTGCTCTGGATGGCATACTGGTGGATCACCGAAGCACTGGACTATGCGGTAACGGCATTTTTGCCGATCATTGTCAATGCCTTGTTTAATCTGGTAGACATGAAAGATGTCATTGCAAATTATGCATCTGAGACAATCCTGCTTCTTCTAGGTGCTTCCATCCTGACAGTGTCGTGGGAGATTGTCGGACTGGACAAAAGAGTGGCGTGTGCATTCCTGAGTATTGTAGGAACTTCACTGACCACACAGATCCTGTTCTGGTTTCTGCTTTCCACAGCACTTTCCACGATCCTGCCAAATGCAGTTGTGACAGCAACGATCACACCGATCGCTGTTTCCATGCTGCGTTATCTGGGAATCGAAAAGGTATCCGAAAGCGAACCTGCATCGATCATTCTGATGTCGATCGCCTGGGGAGCGGGTATCGGTGGACTTGCTTCTCCGCTTGGCGGCGCCATGAATCTGGTTGTGGTAAACTACATCCAGGAGCTGACCGGACAGGAATATATGTACATGGACTGGGTCATCAAGTTTGCACCGATCATGCTTGTGCTGATCATATCCAACTGTCTGTATCTGATCTGGATAAAGCCAAAGCATGAAGGACTGGAAGGAAGTAAGGAATATTTCGTGAAAGTGCGCAAAGAGATGGGAAAGATGAGCAAGGAAGAGATTGCCTGTCTGACGATTTTTGTGATCGCAACTGCGCTTGCATTTACCAGAAATCTGTATGCTTCTGTCTTGCCGGGATTAAAACCTGCCTATGTCTTTATTATTGCAGCAGTGCTTTCTTTCCTGCTAAAAGACAGCAAGGGGGAACGGATCCTGCGTTGGAAACCGGTACAGGGTAAGGTGTACTGGTCGCTTATGTATATCTTCGCCGGTGGACTGGCAGTCGGAACACTGCTGACAAAGACTGGTGCAGATGTCTGTATCGGCAATTATGTCTCCCAAATGGGACTGACAGGCGGCTTTGTGACAGTGCTTGTGATCATCACGGTTACGATCATACTTTCCGATGTGACTTCGAATACGGCGACAGCAGCAGTGGCAATTCCGATCGTAATCTCCGTTATGAACGGAATCGGTGTCGATCCGATCCCTTACGTGTTTGTTGCTACAATTGGTGTAAACTTATCTTATGTAATGCCGACTTCTGTACGAAGTGTTCCGGTCGGTTATGGACTGAAACCTTCTTATATGTTTAAAAAGGGATTGCTCCTGACCCTGATCGTGATCGCTCTGATGAGTGTCAGCGCATGGTTTTTACTGCAGAACGGTTGGTTTGCGCTCTGATCGGTCATACGTTTTATGAGATGCTGTGGAATGCTGCGCAGGGATGTATGAAAAAACAAGACCGGCAGAAAGAAAAGCGAAATCAAAGCCAAAAGGAAGAAAAACGAAAGGGGAAAGAACATGAGAAAAGACAGTGTACTTGCCTATATCAAAGAATATGCAAAAACGCAGCCTGATACACTGGCAGTATGCGAGCTGCGTAAAACAGTTACCTATGAACAATATTTCATGAATATCCGGAAAATGGCAGCAGTCCTGATGTCTGCGGGGATTCAGAAGGACGAGCATGTCATTTTGAAATGTACCCAGAACATCAATTATCTGACGATCTTTACAGCACTGCAGTATATGGGAGCGCTTCCTATTCCGGTGGAAAAAGCAACTATGCCTGAGCGCATGACAGAGATCGGAGCACAGGTAGAAGCAAAAACACTCATCTCTGATGCTGAAGCGGAAGGGATGCGGTTTTTCTCTGCCAAAGAGCTCGAAAAACAGATGGCAGATGCAGAGCCTGCGGAATGTGAACTGCCAAAGGCAGAAAGCCGTTCCATGATCTTATTTACAACCGGTACAACCGGAAAATCAAAGGGGGTTGTGGTAAAACACATCAATGATGTGGCGGTTGCGGAAAATGTCATTGGCGGAACACATATGCGGCCACACAATGTAGAGATCATTCCGATGCCGCTCAATCACGCTTACGGTCTCAGAAGATATCAGTCCGATATGGTAAACGGCGGAACAGTCTGCCTGATGGATGGTATGGTATTTGTCGGAATCCTTTGGAAGCTGATGGAAAAATATCAGGCAAGCTCCATGGCACTTTCCCCGGCTTCGCTTGGTATGATCTTCAAGCTGTCCGGTGACAGGATCGCAGACTATGAAAGCCGGCTGGATTATATCCAGATCGGTTCCGCGCCACTTGTAGAAGCGGATAAACAGCATCTGCTCTCACTGATGCCAAATACAAGATTATACAATTTTTACGGCGCTTCCGAGGCAGGCTGCTCCTGCATTCTGGATTTTAACAGTTCGGATGACAAGCCGGGCTGTATCGGAAGACCGACGGTGAATTCCGTGATCCGTTTTACAGATGAAAACGGAAACACAGTAAGACGGGAAGATGTGAGCGAAGAAAAGCCGGCTCTGTTATCCTGGGGCGGCGATATTGTCATGGAAGGTTATTATAATGATCCGGAACTGACAAAGGAAACGTTGGATAACGGCTATGTCAGAACAAAAGATCTGGCTTATCTGGATGCGGAAGGCAGATGTATTCTGGTCGGACGTATGGACGATATCATCAATTACGGAGGCAGTAAGATCTCACCTGCAGAGGTGGAAGACTGTGCGAGAGGCTATACGGGTATCACAGACTGCGCATACAGCGCAAAGCCGGATCCAATCACGGGAGAAGTACCGGTCATGCTTGTCATTCCGGGCGAGAACTACGAAGAACAGGAATTGATGGAGTATTTGTCTGCCAGACTGGAATCGTATAAGCTGCCCAAACAGATTTATGAGGTTACGGTATTGCCCAAAACCTTTAAAGGCACTATACTGAGAAAAGAAGTTCGGAAAATGCTGGATCTGTTCTAATGCTTTTTGAAAAATAATTCAAGAGGCAAAAGAAATGGATGAACAGTATATAGAAGAAGCATCGTTTAAAATAAAAAGAAAGTGAGAAAACACAAATGGAAGATTTTATCAAAATGCTCAAGGGCGTAAAACCGGACATTGATTTTGAACATGAAACAGCGCTTGTAGATGACGGGCTGTTAGAGTCACTGGATATTATCTCAATCATTTCCGAGATCTCTGAGGTATACGGAGTATGGATCCCAAGTGATGAGATCATTCCGGATAACTTCAATTCCGCAGAGGCAATGTACGAGCTGGTGCAGGATCTGAAAGAAGAGTAATCTCATACTCTGGACTTTAGCTGTGCGCAAGGTCGTACAGTTTCTGGATATCGGCAGGTAAATGATCGGGCAGCATTTGATGAAGCTTATCTTCATTGCCGTCTTTCATTGCCTGCTCGTAATACCAACATTTGAAGCGGATCATTGCCATGTTTTTCTGAAGCTCCAGCATATCCTTTTCCAGTGAGTCCCTACGGTTTTCAAACAACTCCTTCCGCTGGGCATAGGTAGAAGCTCCTTCGGCGCACCATTCCATAAACTGTTTGATCTCTTTGATCTCCATGCCTGTTTTTTTCAGACATTCGATCATGCGCAGACATTCAATCTCTGTGTCGGAAAATTTGCGGATTCCGGAGACTCTCGTCATATGTGGAAATAATCCCTCTTTATCATAATACCGGAGTGTGGAAACCGGTAATTGAAACATTTCAGATACTTGTCCGATTGTATACATAGAATAAATCCTCGATTCTGCCATACCTTTTTATATCAACATAAAGTCAACTTCAGCATAGCAGAAACCAAAAGAAATTACAAGAAACATACGAAAAGAAATATGTCCTTGCTATCTTTCCTATAGTAGTGGTAAAATAAACCGTATGCAGGATTAGTCTATCGGTAGGGCGCCAGCTTCCCAAGCTGGATAGGCGGGTTCGACTCCCGTATCCTGCTTTTTTTTGAGGGTAAAAAATGCTGTAAAAACAGCCATGAATCATAGGGAGGACAAAAGAATGAGTATGAATATTGTATGTTTGGATCTGGAAGGCGTTTTAGTACCGGAGATCTGGATCGCATTTGCAAAGGAAAGCGGTATCCCGGAGCTGACCCGTACAACGAGGGACGAACCGGATTACGATAAACTGATGAACTGGAGACTTGGCATTTTAAAAGAGCATGGTCTTGGATTAAAGGAAATCCAGGATACGATCGCAAAGATCGATCCGATTCCGGGAGCAAAAGAGTTTCTGGATGAGCTCAGAAGTATGACACAGGTGATCATCATCAGTGATACGTTTACACAGTTTGCAGGTCCTTTGATGAAGAAGCTGGGCTATCCGACGATCTTCTGCAACACACTCGAAGTAGCAGAGGACGGAGAGATCACAGGCTTTAAGATGCGTATTGAGAATTCCAAGCTGACAACAGTCAAAGCATTGCAGTCAATCGGCTATGAGACGATCGCAAGCGGCGACAGCCACAACGATCTTGGCATGATCCGTGCCAGCAAGGCAGGCTTCTTATTCAAGAGTACAGATCAGATCAAGAAGGACAACCCGGATCTGCCTGCTTTTGAAACCTATGATGAGCTGCTTGCAGCAATTAAGAAAGCATTATAAGATGTATCGGATTTTTTTAGTGGAAGATGACGAAACGATTGCCCGTTTGATCAAAAAGCATCTGGAGAAGTGGGAATATGAGGTCAGCACCGTACAGGATTTTGGCAATGTGCTGGGTGAATTTGCTGCCTGCGATCCGCAGCTTGTGCTTCTGGACATCAGACTGCCCTTTTACAACGGCTATCACTGGTGTACACAGATCAGGCAGGTGTCAAAGGTTCCGATCATCTTTCTGTCATCCGTATCGGACAATATGAACATCGTGATGGCAATGAATATGGGCGCAGATGATTTTATTCCGAAGCCATTCGACCTGGAGGTACTGACTGCCAAGGTGCAGGCGCTACTGCGCAGAAGCTATGATTTTGCGGGAAGCAGCAGTATGCTGGAGCACAAGGGAATGCTGCTGAATCTGTCAGATGCGACGATTCTGTATCAGGAGCAGAAGGTGGAGTTGACAAAGAACGAGCTGAAGATCCTGCAGACCCTTATAGAAAACAAAACGCAGGTTGTGACACGTGAAACGCTTATGACAAGGCTCTGGGAAAGTGATATGTATGTGGATGAGAATACGCTTTCCGTCAATGTGAACAGACTGCGTAAAAAGCTGACTTCCATAGGTCTTGAGGACAGTATCCTGACAAAGAAAGGAATCGGGTATCAGATCGGATGAAAGTATGGAAAGGATTTATCAGACGAAATAAAGGCTGGCTGGGACTCTTTATAGGGATGACCGCCAGTCATCTTTTTTACCTGTATTTAATGCGTGCGCCAAAGGCGGATCTGGTGTACAGCACCTGTATAGATGTGGGTATTTTCCTTGTTATTTTCCTTGTGATGTGGATAACTTATCAAAAGAAAGTACAAAGGCTTCGCCAGTTTCTTTCCTGCCCGCTGGAAAACAATATGCAGCTTCCGGAGGCGGAAGAGTATTTGGAGGAGCTTTATACCGAGCTGTTTTCCCGCGCAAATGAAGAACGTGCGGAAGCGATGCGCAGAGCGGGGCGTGAGAAACAGGAGCAGCGGGAATACTATGCCAGATGGGTGCATCAGATCAAAACACCGATCGCTGCTATGCAGCTTTTATTGCAGACGCAGAGGGAAGAAGCGCCGGAAAGATATAAGGAGCAGGAAGAAATAGAGGAGCAGCTTTTCAGGATCCAGCAGTATGTCAGTATGGCACTGCAGTACCAGAGGAAGGACAGCCATGATTATGTCCTGCACTCCATTGCACTGGATGGGATCATCAGAGACAGCATTCACAAATATGCGAAAATGATGATCCGCAAAAAGATCGGTATACAGTACGAGGGCTGTGATCTGGTCGTAACCAGTGATGAAAAATGGCTCTCTTTTGTGGTAGAGCAGCTTCTCTCCATTGCGGTCAAATATATGCAGGAGGGCGTCATCACGATACAGACAGGGCAAAATGAAACAGAGGCATTTCTCTGCATAGAAGATCAGGGGATCGGGATCAGGCAGGAAGATATCCCGCGTGTTTTTGAACAGGGGTACACGGGATTTAACGGACATACGGATAAACATTCCACCGGGATCGGACTGTATTTGTGTAAACAGGTGCTAACGAAGCTGGGGCATACGATCAGGATCACATCCGAGCCGGGTAAAGGCACGCAGGTATGGATCGGCTTTTCTCTACAAAAGATAGATATACGGGACTAACAGCTTCTGCCTTACAAAAATGTAAGAAATCAGGCTGAAATGTAAGCTGAATCGATGGCTGGCATTTCGGCCTTTTGTTATGCTGATGGAAAGTGAAAGACAGGAAAGGAAGGAATCATATGTCTATATTAGAAGTCAGTAACTTAAAGAAAATTTACACGACCAGATTTGGAGCCAGTCAGGTACAGGCACTTTCCAATATCAGCTTTTCCGTAGAAGAAGGAGAGTATGTTGCGATCATGGGAGAATCCGGTTCCGGCAAGACAACATTGCTGCGCTGTATTAATCTGCTTGAGATCCCGGATAGCGGAACCGTTACTTTAAACGGTTCTTCCATGTCCTTTCAAGAGGGACAGAAAGTAAAGTACAGCGGCAGCGAGATCCGGAATATCCGCATGAAAACCGGTATGGTATTCCAGAACTTTCAGCTGTTTCCTCACAAAACGGTGCTGGAAAATATTATGGAAGGTCCTATCACCGTCTTAAAGAAAGACCGAAGTGAATGCGAAAAAGAAGCGTTATCTCTTTTAGAGAAAGTCGGTTTATCCGATAAGCGCGACGCTTATCCGGAACAGCTCTCCGGAGGCCAGCAGCAGAGAATCGCCATCGCAAGGGCACTCGCCATGAAACCGGAACTACTTCTTTTTGATGAGCCTACCAGCGCCTTAGACCCGGAACTTGAAGTGGAAGTTTTAAATATCATCCGCAGACTGGTTGACGAGAAACAGACCATCGTGATCATTACACACAAGATGTCTTTCGCAAGAGAAGTGGCAGATAAAGTTGTTTTCTTCGATGAGGGAAAAATCTTAAAAGAGGGAACTTACACCGAACTTGAGCAGAGTAACATTCCAAGGATCACACAGTTCTTAAATATGTTGAACTAAACAATAGACCGCCTCACAGGAAACCTGTTGTCATGAATAAGTAAAAAATCCGTGCAGGATCAGTTTTGATCCGCACGGATTTTTTGCTGTCAGCCTTATCTACGCTCCAGATAATCATTATTATGATAAATCTTTTTATTTTCCACAGCGCACTGCATTTGAAGCAGTTCCTTTCACCGATGTTTTTCCGGCATTTTTTACGGCTCTTACTTTATAGTAATATGTTTTTCCTTTCTTCGCTTTACCGTCTGTGTAAGAAACAATAGTGCCCTTTTTCAGCGTCTTTATCTTTTGATATTTTCCTTTTTTGGATGTTGCACGGTAGATCTCGTATCCATCTGCACCTTTTACCTTCTTCCAGGTTAATTTTACCTTGGACTTCACACGTTTTGCCTTAACCGCAGTCACCTTCTGCGGGCTGGTCGCAGCCTTGATCACATTGGAGTACTTTCCGGTTACCGTCTTTTTACCGCTTTTCCTGTATGCACGCACTTTATACTGATAAACCGTTGCTGTTTTGAGCTTTTTATCCGTATAGGTATTAGTTTTTACCGTTGCAACCTTCTGATATTTTTTCGTTGATTTGTTATAACGGTATACCTGATAACCATCTGCTTTCTTTACTTTTTTCCATGTTAAGCGGATGGAAGTCTC
>OHOJ01000499.1_pt1 | contig 13067 bp, 10 predicted proteins | sample 1569791 | NCBI WGS metagenome assembly OHOJ01 (sample SAMEA3879542, study PRJEB24766) | human gut metagenome | biome: human-associated habitat; feature: feces | place: USA | collected 1985/1987
TGTAACTTTTTTTGTTTTTGCCTCTGCCTGTACGCCTGCAGTTGCCGGAACAAATGCCGCAACACATAATACAAGTGCAAGAGCCATTAAAAGTTTCTTGATTCCTTTTTTACTTTTCATGAGTCCCTCCATATCAAATGATTATTGTGATATATACAATTTTAGTATACGATTCCCCTTATAAAAACGCAATCCCCTACCTTCTTTTGGGATCATTTTTTCAATTCTGTTACAAATCCTCAATAACAGAAGTCCGACAATCTCCCAAATAATATGATACTCTATCCTATGACTTGATGCTTTCTTACTACATTCTTTATCATGAAAAGAAACAGAACTACAATAATCAAATTAAAAATTAAGATGATCGTACATTGCAGCATTTCCCAGACAAGTTTCGTTCTTTAGTAAAATTCTCATTTACCATATCTTTCACACATGCAACCTGCTGTTGCCATACCCCCATAAAAAGCGGCGTTCCTAACTCCCTGCCTAGGAAATCAGAAACGCCGCCTGTGTAGTTTAAATTAAAACTCTTATTTTGTAACCTTCATTGTGTAAGTACACTTTCCACCTTTACCGGTATAGAAATAATCCATATAAATTGTTTCGCCTTTTTTCAGCTTGATCTTACCATATCTACTTGCCAGATACGTATCTGTTGTTACCTTCCGACCTTTGTAAAAATCATTGTAGCTGTCTTTTGTTGCTGTAAATAAACAGGAGTATCTGCCACCCTGTGTTTTTACAGTCTGAGACATAGGGTATTTACCATTATAATATAGTTTACGGATATACAGACTACCCAGATTATGATCTGTTCTGCCTTTTACCTTTGGAAGAGTTGCAATATTGCTGATCGTAACCTTATAAGTACCATTCCTCGGAGCTGTAAATTTTACCATAGAATGGTTTACCTTTTCTGTCACCTTGTAGGTTATTCCAAGCTTCAGCGCCGGTGCTTTTTTGTAGTTTTTGTTTGCTGTAACTTTTTTTGTTTTTGCCTCTGCCTGTACGCTTGCAGTTGCCGGAACAAATGCAGCAACACATAATACCAGTGCAAGCGCCATTAAAATTTTCTTGATTCCTTTTGTACTTTTCATAAATCCCTCCATATAAAGATAGTATTGTGATAAACACAATTTCAGTATACGGGGTAGATCATAAAATCGCAATACTTTTATTGCTTTTATGCCATTTCGGCATAACTTTTTGGCATTTTTAGTTATTCTGTCTAAAACAAAAACATCATATAGCCGCAATCACGCTTGGCTACCTTGCGAAATATAATGAATTTGTACAACAAATTCATTATGCAGCCACCACACATCGGCGAAGCCGATTTTACATGTGTGGTGGTTCACGTTTATCTTGCTCGTATTTTACCCGGCTCCGGTCGAAAAAGAGCGTTTCGATCTCGCCGCCGGGTAAACGAGCGATAAATCTCAGTCGCCTACGCTATCGATTGCTTGCTATATGATGTTTCTGTTTTTATCTATTTTTATCGTATGATGTCGGGGACAAAAGCCCCGACTTTGATGCTCATATCGGGGCGGGTCCCAAGGTCTTTCACCCACCTATGAGCAAGCTCACATGGTTTTAGACCTTTTGACCCTGGCATCATCTTATAACTGAACCTCAACAAAGATATTGTAGATCGCACGGATCGCTGCATCAAAATCTTCATTTTTCACACCGATAATGATATTCAGCTCGGAAGATCCCTGATCGATCATCTTGACATTGACATTGGCATGTGCCAGTGCGGAGAAGATCCGTCCGGCTGTACCGCGCGTCTGTCTCATACCGCGTCCTACGACTGCGATCAGTGCCAGATCAGACTCCAGATCTATGGAATCCGGATGTGCCATCTTATGGATCGCTGCCAGTACACGCTGCTCTTTTTCCATGAATTCTGACTGGTGTACAAATACGGTCATTGTATCGATACCGGATGGTACATGTTCAAAAGAAATCTCATTTTCTTCAAATGCCTGCAGCACCTTTCTGCCGAAACCGATCTCGGAGTTCATGAGATCCTTTTCAATATTGATGGAACAGAAGCCCTTCTTACCTGCAATACCTGTGATCACGTACTTTGGCTTCTGGCAGGTGCTTTCTACGATCCATGTGCCATTGTCCTTCGGTGCATTTGTATTACGGATGTTGATCGGGATACCTTCCTTACGAACCGGGAAGATCGCATCCTCATGCAGCACGGTAGCACCCATGTAAGAAAGCTCTCTCAGTTCGCGATAGGTAATTGTTTCAATGCCCTTCGGATTATCGATGATACGCGGATCAGCGATCAAAAAGCCTGATACATCTGTCCAGTTTTCATACACATCCACATGTGCAGCCTTAGCCACGATAGAACCTGTGATATCGGAACCGCCTCTGGAGAAGGTCTTTACACTGCCATCCAGCTTTGCGCCGTAGAAGCCCGGAACAACTGCCTTTGGTGTTTCTGACAAACGCGCGGAAAGTACTTCATTTGTGTGATCAGGCATAAAATTGCCTTCTTCATCAAAGAAGATCACTTCTGCTGCATCGATGAATTCATAGCCCAGATAATTTGCCATAATGATACCGTTTAAGAACTCCCCACGGCTTGCTGCATAATCACTGCCCGCTTTCTTTTTAAAGTTCTCACGGATCACTTCAAATTCCTTATCCAGAGAAAGCTTTAATTTCAGTCCGTCGATGATCTCCTGATATCTTGCTTTGATCGCATCCAGTTCTTTATCAAACGCATCATCACTTTCTGCCAGTGCATAGGTATTGTACAGCATATCCGTTACTTTTGTATCTTTGCTGTTTCTCTTACCCGGTGCAGACGGAACCACATAACATCTTGACTTGTCTGCGCGGATGATCTTTCCGACCTTCTCAAACTGCTCTGCACTTGCTAATGAACTACCACCAAATTTTACTACTTTTTTCATTTTCCTACTCCTCGGTATTTATTTTCACTTAGGATCACACGAGCTGTCATGTGTGATTCCATATGTAATCCTGCTTACTCCTCAACACGGATCCGGCTGATGATCTCACCGACCTGTGCACTCTTTTCTTTAAATGCTTTCTCGCTCATAGCCTGTGTAAAGAAGCCCTTTTCTCCTGCGATCTGAGCATCGATCTCTTCCACATCACCAAATACTTCCTTTGCCTTTGCAAAATCAGCATCCTTCACACGGACAAAGAAACGCTTTACGGAATCATCCATGCTGGACAATGTCAGTTCTTCTTTATCCCAGAAACAGAATACTGTCTTGCCAAGATGCTTCACACAGTCAATGATATCGGATACAACCGCGCTTGCTGTCGGAAGCTTACCTGCTCCTGCTCCATAATACATTGTATTCCCCAGTGTATTGCCGTGTACCAGAATACCGTTAAATACGTCATTTACAAAATAAAGCGGGTTCTGGTCATTGATCATGCAAGGGGTTACCATGGCAAAATATTTGCCGTCCACTTCTTTGCTCATGGCAAGCAGCTTGATCGTATAGCCTGCTTTTTTTGCATATGCAAAATCATTTGTTGTGATCTTTGTAATACCCTCTGTATAAATATGCTCAAAATTTACATTTTTACCATAGATCAGAGAAGAAAGAATGGCGATCTTACGACATGCATCATAACCTTCCACATCTGCTTCCGGATTGCGCTCCGCATAGCCTTTGTCCTGTGCTTCCTTCAGTACTGTATCAAAATCTGATCCTTCCTTTTCCATCTTTGTCAGGATATAGTTTGTTGTACCATTTAAAATACCGGTGATACCGTCTACACGTTCCGGTGTCAGAGAAGCATTTAACGGACGAATGATCGGAATACCACCGCCGACACTTGCTTCAAACATATAGTTGCATTTGTTAGCGCGCGCTAACTCGATCAACTCTGCACCATGCTTTGCAACAAGCTCTTTATTTGATGTACATACGCTCTTACCTGCACTGAGTGCTCTCTTTGTAAAGGTATAGGCCGGTTCCACTCCGCCCATTGCTTCTGCGATCACAAGCACCTCAGGATCGTTTAAAATAATTTCAACATCATGTACAACAAGATTCTCATAAGGATCTCCCGGGAAATCACGCAGATCCAAGATATATTTGACATCAATCTCATCTCCGGCTTTCTTATTTACCATATCCTGATTTGTTTTGATTACCTCAACGATACCGCTTCCTACTGTACCATATCCTAATACTGCTACTTTTACCATTTTCTTTACTCCTTAGCTATGATTTTCACGTAATGTACGCCTTTTTGTTTTTCCATCTCATCGACCATCAGGGATACATCCGCCGTTGTCGGCAATATCTGTACACTGATCGTCAGGGAGGCAACTCCGTTGATCGGAATGCTCTGATGGATGGTTAATATATTTGCTCCGAATGTGGCTATGATCTTGAGCACATCCGATAACAATCCCGGTTCATCATCCATTTGGAAGGTCAGCGTGATCGTTCTGCCCGCCGCCGTATCGTGGAATGGGAAAATATCGTCCTTATACTTATAAAAAGAACTGCGGCTGATCCCCACCCGTTCTGTTGCTTCCTGCACGGAAACAGCACGTTCGGACTCTATCAGTCTCTTTGCTTCCACGACCTTTAACAATACTTCCGGTAATGCTTTCTGCTTTACCACAAAATAGCCGGTAGCCTGCTCCATTTCTTTCACGCTCCATTCTTCCGAATGTTTTTGTACGGCGCACAACTGTATGCCGCCGAGAGATATCATAGCATATCCCCCAGTTGTACGCAAGTCCCTATTTTTTGAAAGTCTTTTTTCTCCCAATAAAGAAGGGGTTCTATCTTTTCATTCGAAAATCCTTCTGCCGCAACAGAGACGAGATACGCTTCGCGAATCTCGCTCTGATCAGCGGTCGTCGAATGTCTGCCCATGCAAGCATGGCATTCATTCTCCTCGTCGCCATGACAAAAAAGCTCCGGCGGACGACTGTGCATCCGCCGGAGCTTCCCTGTTTCTGTTTCTATTACAGATTGCAAGATCCTGTATTTTTATTTCTTTACTTTGATCTTCTTCACTGCAGATTCAATCTTCATATCTGCCTTCAGCTCGTTTGTACCTTCAGCCACTACTTTGTAATAGTATGTTTTCTTCTTTACTGCTTTACCTGTATAGCTTAAGGACTTTTTGTTCTTGTTCTTCTTGGTTACCTTGACAGTTGCAACCTTTGTATACTTGCCGCCCTTCTTCATGGAACGATAAACTGTATACTTCTTTGCGCCCGGTACCGTGTTGAAGGTTACTGTTACTTTGCCTTTCTTGCTGTTTTTCAGCGTAACGGTGTTGATACCGTCTGCTGTTACCTTGGCAGCCTTGGAAGACATAACCGAATATACGTTGGAATCCGTTCCGGCCATCGGTGTTTCCCCATAAGCCTGAACCGTATAATAATAGGTCACGCCTGCTGGAACATCCTCATAATCATAAGCGGTAGTGCCAACAACAGAACCTGTCACACCGTTATATTCTTCATAGCTTTCATAGCTGCTGCTGTCTCTGTAGCCATCCGTTCTCAGAGAAGAAGTAGTAAAGTAGAAATCATCATTTCCGTCCTTCTTGATCAAGGAACCTGATGGCAGATAATACAGTTTCTTATCTTTGTCATAAGTGCCTTCATAGACAGAACGGTATACTTTGTAGTATTTTGCTCCCTTTACTGCTTTCCATGTGATCTTGACACCATTGACCGTCTTGCCGTCAGAGGTCTTCTTTGTCACAGCAGACGCCTTAATACCTTTGACCGGTGCAAGACTGTTCATGGAGGACGACCAGTTGGAAGCCGATGTCCATCTTCCGTATACGTTTCCTTTTCCTACCGCACGGATACGAACTGATACTGTTTCTCCTGCGCCAAGTCCCTTGATAGTATAAGTGTTTTTCTTTGTAGAAGCCTTGAGCGGTGTTGTATTCTTTGCATATCCGTTGATATCGAACATGGTGTATTCCAGCTCATATTTCGCAGCAAATGTATCCTTGTCCCATGTGATCTTTGCATTGGAACCGTTTACTTCACCATATATATTTTTGACAGTCGTATCCAGTGCCATCAATGCAGAACCGCCGCCGGATACATATTCCGTCTTACCGCCTGTCTTATAATAAGCAATAACAACATAGCTGTATTTCTGACCTGCTGCCAGCTTCTTATCCGTCAGACTTGTTTTGGATTTTCCAAGTGTTTTGATCAGTTCATAGCGGTTATCTGACAGATAATCTTTCCTGCCGGACGCACTGAATTTCTTGGAAATCGTCTTCGGATCCGTATTTTCAGAACTGGAACGATAAATTTCATATTTTACGGCATTCGGTACCTTCGTCCACTTGATCTTTGCAGAAGACTTGGATGCCTTTGTAACGGAAACAGAAATATTGGCTGCATCTGCTGCTTTTACTGTGACCACTCTGTAATCGCTGTAATATTTCTCTTTCGTATCACGGTTGTAATAATAGCCACGAACCTTATACGTATAAGATACGCCGTTTTTCAGACCTGTGTCCTTATAAACATCATCTGTCATAGTCGCAATCTTTTTAAACTTCTTACCGCTCTTGCGATAGATTTCATAACCTGTGTTATATCCGCCGACAGTCAGCTTTACACTGTTCTTTGTTGCATAAGTGGAAACAGTCGGCTTGTCCGGCTTTGCATATTTATAGCTTACCATATTAGATGGTGCACTGATCGGTATGTAAGAATCATAACTGTAAGTAACCGGTGTCGTCTTTTCTACACCGTTTACCTTTATTTTCTTTGTTGTCTTATAAGTGATCGGTGTCTGATTACCAGTCTGCAGACTCTTGTCATAGGTATATGCGACAAAATAATAAGTTCTGCCCGGTACCAGATTCATATCACTCATTGCCGTGCTCGCATTATAAGAGCCGGATTCTGTTGTATACTTCACTTTATTTAATGCCAGCCGGTCTGCATCCGAAAGCTGATACTCCATTTCTCCATCTGCAGAACTCGGTTTCTGGAACTTTGTCGTATAATATGCCGGGAACGATGCTGCCTCATATGCAAATACAACTACATTTTTATCTGTTCCGTCCCATACCAGTCTCGGTCCTGTTGTTCCATAAGATCCGTCATTATTGGAATATTTTTCCACATGCAGATTGGTTACAGGTGTCAGTACCTGTGTATTCCGGGCAGCAGTTACACCTGCTACTGCTTTGATCGTTTCGAGACTCTGATCATTATAATATTTTTCATAATCGGTCAGGCTTGACGGTACAACCGCAAAATAGTAATAGCTGTAATTTTTATCCGTTGTTAATTCAAGCTCGCCCGTATCACTGGAATAGAAATAATTTACGGCAAAATCAGACGTGCTCAGCCCCAGTTTCTGTAATGTTGCACTATCCTTATAATAAACGTCACTAAAATTAGCTGTTGTCAGACTGATCGCCTTTTTGGAAGCGATTCTGTAAATACGATAATCTTCACAATTTGCCAGTGTTGTGTACGTAATACGGATCTTATTTTTATTGGTTGAATATCCTGATCCGCTTACCTCCGTTGCTACCGGAATATATCTGGCTGTCACAGAAGGAACCGCACCAACCGCCTGTGGTGCTGTATATGTATAAGTATATGGTTCAGACCATTCGCCAAATGCATCGATCACATTGACTGTATTTCCACTCTGTACACCATTTTCTGTGATCACCTTATTTTCCTGATGATAGTACAGACCACGTACACGCAGTCTGACTGACTGACCGTTTGTCAGGTACTTGTCATAAGTAAATCCGGTATAAGAACTCATCCGGTGTGGTGTACCGGATTTTTCATGTGCATTGTATTCGGTATTTAAAAGAGCGCCGTTTACCTCCACTTCATATCCGACTAAAAGCTCCTGTCCGGCGCTGTTTTTCTGGTCGGCTTTTATATGAAGGGTATTCCAGCTGAATGTAACATTTTGCGCATTCAATGCAATCTCCGTATATCCATAGTACTTTTTGATACGTTTTCCGCCTTCATAAACAGAATGGTAGCCTGCATTTTTATAACATTTGCCGCCTACTGCATAATAATCCGGTGAAACGTCATATTTATTCTGCCCCTGCTTCTGATAATAAGCATCTGATTTTGTATAACGGCCATACTGCTTCCTGAAAGCCTGAAGACCTGCTGTATCATCGGAAAAGCTGCCTGTCATCGGCATATTGTTTTCTGCCTTTACATTATAATAAGCACATTCTTTTCCGTTTATGTTAACTGTACCAAGGTCGCTGTAATAGGTTCCGTTAACTTTATATAACCGGGTAGCAGCATCCAGATAAGCTGATTTTGGATTGCCCAGCAATGCAATTTCATTATAGGATCTAAAAGTTGTAACATTCAGATATTTATCATATGATGCATACCTATAAAGTTTTCCGTTATAGCTGTAAAGTCCCGTTGCGGCATTTGCGTCGATTTTTCCCGGTGCTTCCACGCATGTGGTTGCATCCTGGACCGCAACATAACGATATACGACATTCCCATTATCATCCTTAAAGCTACCGTCATAGTCTCTTCCCGACGCCTCCAGTCCGATCACTTTTGAAATGCTTCCATCATATGCCTCATCTGCATCCAGATCCGCATCATTCTCTGAAACAGTGATCTCTGTGTCATTTTCTGAGACGCTTGTCTCCTCTGCTGTCTCTGCCGCAGAACCGTCTTCCGGTGCTGCATCCTCTGCCTCTTCCGTCTCAGGAATCTGTACTTCTGTTTCTACGCTTTCCGGTGCCACAGCTTCTTCTGCTGTCTCTGCTTCCGGTGCCACAGCTTCTTCTGCTGTCTTTGCTTCCGGTGCCTGCTCAGCAACTGTTTCCGTTGCGCAAGTCACAGAGGCATCTGCCGGTGCAGCCACCACTGCCGATGCTTCTCCCAGCACCAGAGAAAAAGCAAGCGCAAACGCCATCACACGCTTTCCGTTTAAACTCTTCTTTCTCATGAAATCTCCCTTCCTTATACAATACTTATTCTATGCCCTATTTATTTTTGCCACTAGCGCATTGAAAATATGACACTATTTTATTATCGATTATTCCCCCTGCTTTTGCAACCGAAAGACAGCTGTTTTTCGCAGACGAAATTCACAAAAATAGAGGCTTTGCTTTGTGCAAAACCTCTTTCCTGTTTTAGGTTCATTTTAAGTTCTGTCTGCAGAGCAGTTTCAGCTGCCGGATCACGCTGTCGTAATCAGCGCATGTACTGCATTTCCGCAGCTGTTTCATAAGCTTATCTGTTTTGGGATTGCCTCCTCCTGCAATCTCATTAAATCCGACCTGCAGATAGCTCCACAGCTCCTTCATCTTAAACAGGACCGGCTTGTCGCCCTGCAGATAAGCCCTGTAGCCTTCGTAGATCCGGTCGTGGAATATCCACAGCTTATCACTGTCCATGGCTTTTCCCGTTTTCCGGCCTTCAGATTCTGTTATTTCTCCCGGCTGATTCCCGGATTGCCCCGATAGCTTTTCCGTAAACCCAGGCCGCATCAAAAAGCCTCTGCCGATCATCACAGCGGGCATCTTTGGGTAAGCATCTGCTATCTTCTGTATCTGTTCTTTTCTTACAATATCTCCATTGTAACACAGCTGCACCGCAGGCTGTTCGTGCTCCGTGCAGATCTTTCTGTAAGCCTGTGCAAACGCTTCTTCCCGGATTCTCCCCTGATAGTAATCTTCCCGCAGGCGCGGATGGATGATCATCTCTGAAACAGGAAAAGCTTCATACAGAGAAAGCAGCTTCTCCCATTCCGCTTCCCCCGCCATCCCAATCCTTGTTTTAATAGAAAGCCTTATACCTTTTCCCTCGGCCCAGTCATAGCATTCCGTCAGAAACACCTTTAAAAGCTCCGGTTCTGCCAGAAGCCCTGCGCCGCGTTCCTTGGTGACAACAGTTGCCGATGGGCAACCAAGATTCAGATTCAGTTCCCGATAGCCAAACTGCTGCAGCATCTGTGCGGTAGATATAAAATCCTCTCCCTTATTTGCAAGAAGCTGCGGGATCAGACAGATCCCTGTATTGTTTTCGGGCAAAACATCCCTTAAATCACGGGCAGCCAGCTTCTTTCGACAACTGGCTGCGATAAAGGGTGCATAATACCGATCGATCGTTCCCGGAAAGCAGGATTCATATGCATTTCGCAAAACAAATCCTGTAATGCCTTCCAATGGTGCAAAATAGATGTTCATAGGTACCCTCTGTTTCTTATTTTAAAAATCCGTTAATGATCTGCTCCTCAGCTTCTTTTTCTGTCAGTCCGAGTGTCATGAGCTTGATCAGTTGTTCTCCGGCAATTTTACCGATTGCCGCTTCGTGGATCAGGTTTGCCTCAATATTGTTGGCAGTAAGCTGCGGGCTTGCAGACACCACACCGTTCTCCATAATGATACCGTCACATTCGCTGTGTCCCGCACAGGCAGCATTTCCATTCATTACCGAAAAAAATTCCTGTTTGGAATGCCCTTTGGCAACAGAACGTGATACCAGATTGCAGCTGCAGCCGTCTCCGTTCATATCCACCACAAAGTCAGTTTTTGCATACTGCCTGCCATGTGTCATGATCTTCTCGCGAATCTCCAGTGTTGCATTTTCTGCCATATCCGCACGCGTGATACGCTCTGTGGAATCGATCCCCTTGATCTGGGTTGTCTCCATTTCCATGTAAGAACCTTCCTGCATATGCACGATCGTCTGCGGATTCATGATATTTTCGCCGTTACCGTCACCTTCTCCGTAGTGGCGTTCAATATAACGGACATGCGCACCCTTTTCCAGATAGAAGGTATGTATCCCTGCATGAAGCGATGTGTCCACGCCGCAGTTGTGGATTCCACAGCCTGCCACAATCGTAACATCTGCGCCTTCCCCTATATAAAAATCATTGTAAACACATTCCTGCAGACCGCTCTGCGACAGGAGCACCGGAATATGTACACTTTCATTGACCGTTCCCGGCTTTATGATAATATCGATTCCATCCTTGTCTGTCTTGGACACAATATCAATATTGGCGGTTGTGTTTCTTGCCACTTTCTGTCCGTTGGCCCGGATATTATAAGCACCTTCCGGAATTTCATGCAGTCCGGCAACCTGCTCGAGTAAATTTTTCTGTATTAAGTCCATGGTTCTACCTCCTACAACTTCTCTGTCAGTGTCTGACATGCCTTTGCTGTTCCGAGAAGCTCAGGCAGCACTTCCTGCTTTGTACCGGTCTTTTTCAGCTGTCCATCCGCAATCACAATGATCTTCTCCGCAATATCCAGAATACGTTCCTGATGGGAAATGATCAGGATCGTTCCCTGAATCTCATCCCGCATCTTTTCGAAAACACGGATCAGGCTGTTGAAGCTCCAGAGATCAATACCTGCTTCCGGCTCATCAAAGATGGAAAGCTTTGTTCCTCTTGCCGTGATCATGGCGATCTCAATACGCTTCAATTCCCCGCCGGAAAGACTATTATTGATCTCGCGGTCAATATATTCCCGCGCGCAAAGCCCCACTTCCGACAAAATATCGCAGATCTCATTGACACTCAGCTTTTTCCCCGCTGCAATCGTAATAAGATCACGGACTGTCAGTCCTTTAAAATGCACCGGCTGCTGGAATGCAAAGCTGATGCCCTTATTGGCACGCTCTGTGATATTCAATCCTGTGATATCCTCTCCATCCAACAGGATCTGACCGCTTGTCGGTGTCACAATTCCCGCAATGATCTTTGCAAGCGTTGACTTACCTCCACCGTTCGGTCCGGTAATCGCTACAAAATGATCCTCGATCTGCAGGCTGATATCCCGGATGATCTCTTTGTTATCTTCTACTTCATAACATATATTTTTCAGTTCTAACATAAATTATTTCTTCCTTTTTGGTTTCTGATTCTGCCATACGTCAGCTATTATAGTTTACCGTTCTGCGCGCATCGGATTGTGCAGGAAGTCTTCATAGGCAAGTCTGATACCGTCTTCCAGCTCTGTCTTGTATTTCCAGCCAAGGCTTTCAGCCTTTGAAACATCCAGAAGTTTTCTCGGTGTTCCGTTTGGCTTACTCGTATCCCACTTGATCTCTCCCGTAAATCCTACCACCTTTGCCACAAGCTCTGTCAGCTCTTTGATCGTCAGTTCCTTACCTGTTCCAGCGTTGACTGTCTCATCTCCGCTGTAGTTGTTCATCAGGAACACACAAAGGTTAGCCAGATCATCTACATATAAAAACTCACGCAGCGGTGAACCGTCTCCCCAGCACGTTACTTCCTTAAGTCCTGCCTCTTTTGCCTCATGGAATCTGCGGATCAGCGCCGGCAGTACATGGGAATGTGTTGGGTGATAGTTATCATTTGGGCCGTACAGATTGGTCGGCATAACAGAAATATAATCTGTTCCATACTGTTTATTTAAAAATTCACAATATTTCAGACCGGAGATCTTCGCAAGCGCATATGCTTCATTTGTCTTTTCCAGTTCTGAAGTCAAAAGGCAGCTTTCCTTCATCGGCTGTGGTGCCATACGCGGATAAATGCAGGAAGAGCCAAGGAATTCCAGCTTCTTACAGCCGTTTTTCCATGCGCTGTGGATCGCATTCATCTCCAGGATCATATTATCATACATAAAATCAGCCAGCGCATTCTGGTTTGCCACGATTCCGCCTACCTTAGCTGCTGCCAGAAACACATATTCCGGTTTTTCCTGCGCAAAAAATTCCTCTACAGCATCCTGTCTTGTCAGATCCAGTTCCTTATGGGTTCTTGTTACAATATTGTGATATCCGGCTTTTTCCAGTGCGCGCACGATTGCGGAGCCAACCATGCCGCGATGTCCTGCCACATAAATTTTGGCGTCTTTTTCCATCATGATGTTATCCTTCTTTCCTTATGTAACTGCCGTACATAACATATGCCATGCATGCACGCCTTTTTTTGCACCTATGCGTGCTTTTTCCCGAGGCTTACGCCTGCGTGCCTGCTTCTTTCACTGCCTTTGATATATTATTTTTATGATGCCAGGGATTGTGGGAGTGCGTAGCACGGAGCAATCCG
>OHOJ01000522.1_pt1 | contig 12650 bp, 10 predicted proteins | sample 1569791 | NCBI WGS metagenome assembly OHOJ01 (sample SAMEA3879542, study PRJEB24766) | human gut metagenome | biome: human-associated habitat; feature: feces | place: USA | collected 1985/1987
CTATCTTTTATTATAAAGAATATTTTTAAAAAGGATAACGTATTTTCTATATAAGTTTCATATTAAATTGACATATTAAAATGCGGTGAAAATAATCCTTTCACCGCACATAATACTTACTGCTCTGTCTTTTCAATCTGCGTATCCATCTTTAAAATATGATTGATCAGCCATCCGCCAAGGAACTCGATCAGCTCATGCAGATATTCCTGCTGGTTGTCATCAATTTCTTCCAGCTTATCCAGATCGATACTCATCAGCTTGTCCACAAATGCCTGATGCGCCCTCTTTTGCGCTTCCAGCATCGGGCTGTTGATTTTCTGCATATAGGCCTCTTCATCTTCAAAATGAAACTTGGTATATTCCCGGAGTTCATCCAGCAGACGTACAATTTCATCGTATTTGTCATGAAGCAGGTCGTTATGGATCAGTGCATTTACCTCTCCGATAATCTCAAACAGCTTCCGGTGTTCCCTGTCTACCAGTTCAATTCCCGTATAATATTTCGCGGTAAACACAAACGGATCTTCTTTCTGCATTTTCCCGATCATCATGTCACTGCTTAAAATATGCCGGTACAGCCAGCGTACCAGATAGGTCAGAATCTCATCGAGCATCGCCGATGCATTCTCCCCGGTGAGTGGCTGTTTTTCCAGAAGTTTTACGTGATCGGCAAATGCCTGATGCTCTTTTTTCTGCAACGGCAGTTCCGGATCGTTCTGTGCCTCCATATAGGCTTCTTCGTGTGCAAAATGGTTTACGGCATAATCACTTAAATGTTCCAGTATATTTTTTACCGTCTGTGATGTGCGTGCTTCTTTCGGCAGTTCAACCGCTTCATTGATCAGCGAAAACAGTTTTCGGTGCTCTTCATCGATCTGGTCGATGCCCGTCAGACAATCCTGCGTAAATTCGTACATTATTACGTTCCTCCCTCAGTGTATTTTCTCTGTGAAAACAAAAGTTCTTTTCTGCCACTATATAATCATTTTTTGGAATTGTCAAATACGAATTACTTCTATCATACGCTGTGCCGTTACACCATTAAGTATCCGTGCAGACATTTCTCCATAATACCAGAGTACTCCAAACTTTTTTGCATCCATAAAAAAATTCCTCCTATATCTTTCTGGTTCTAAGCTTAGAAAATATAGGAGGAAAAGTCAATCTACGATTCCTTTATATCGCCTGATTCCGGCGTATTCTGCCCCACAGCCGCGGGGTATACAGTGTCAGAATCTTATTTACCTGATTTACTACCTTTGGATTAACAAGCAGGTAAATCACGCAGATACTCAGACAAATCAGAACAAACAGCGCAAACCATCCCCAGTCTCCGAGATAGTCATAGATTCCCGCAAACATCAGGATATCCCGCAGGATCCGGTGCAGCATATATACCGGCATCGTATTCTGTCCAATCACTGACAGACAGGTTTTCCCACGCGGCACAAAAAACATAATCGCCCACGAAATCAGAAACGCGGCAATCATCAGTGCCAGACGAACAAACGGCCCTTCCCACACATCATCCAGTTCATAATAGGAAATGTTTTCATAGACCATGCCAAGCTCATCTTTTAACTTTGAGCCAAACGCCAGAATTCCCGCACAGATTGCCACAGCAGCCGGTACAACAACTCTCCGGTAAACCGGTCGCAATGCCCGTTCAAGCACCGGTTGTTCCATATAATATCCCAGATAAAAGAACGGACCAAATACCAGAATACGGGACATGCACAAAAAATCGCCGATATTTTTGAAATATCCGGCGATCAGGGCCAGCGCAACCGTCACGATTAATACCGGTATCTCTTTGTACTTCCGGATGACAGGAATGGTAAGATACCACACAATCATGGCAAACAGATACCACGGTGCCCCACTCTGCGAGAAAAAATTAATCTCTGAGAAATCCCGGAATCCACACAGTGCATATACTATCTGAATTGCAATAACAAATATGATGTACGCCTTAATCAGATACAATATTTTTTTAAAATTATACTGCCCGTTTTTATATATTTTCTTTGCAAAATAACCTGACACAAATACAAAAAGCGGCATATGAAATACATAGATCAGGCGCTTTACCACCACAAGAACACTTTCTCCGTGGATAGGGAGCAAAAAATGTCCCAGCACGACTAAGAATATCAATACCGCTTTCAAATTATCAAAAAAATAATCTCTCTCTTTATTCATTCGACACATCCTCTATTACCGAGAATGTATTATAGAACTTTTGCCGAAAAAGTCAAGAACTATTACGCTTTTTGTTGAAACATTCCGTAAAATACCGCATCGGTATGTTTACGGATTTCCCCAAAATCATGGTATGGCACTTTCATGTTCCAGAAACACAGATGAGTGGAATGATTAATTTCCTCCATCACAGACAAAACTCCCGGCTGATCGGATTTCGTGATATAAAAAATCACGGAATCGAGAATCTTTTTTTCACTGTAACTATATTCAATTTTCTTACGCGTATAGCGAAATTCCGGTGTACAATCGTATTGTCTGAGTTTCAACTCAATCAATGCCCGGATTCCCTGCATGGTATAAATAGAATACGGAGCTTCAAATCCAAACCAGAAACCTTCTTTCCGGTAGAAACTCAGTTCCGTAACATCCGGCCGCATATATTCTTCCCGCGCAACAACACGGATTCCGTCTGTATAATAAAATGTTTCTTCCGTATACACCATGATCGACGGCATAAAATCACCTCATCTGTACAATGTGCCAGTCATCTGTTCGTATCTTATTTGCGAAGAACAAAATCAGATACCATCTCATCCAGACTTTCAGCAGATGCAGAAAGTTCTTCACTGGTTGCAGATACTTCTTCAGAAGTAGCAGAATTAGACTGCACAACCCCGTTTACCTGCTCAACAGCAGCGGAAATCTGCTTTACCGATTCTGCCTGCTGATCAGAAATCTGACGGATCTTAGCCACCTCCATAACAACCGCATCCAGCTGTTCGATCATTTCCGACATAAACTGGGAAGTCTCATCTGCAACAGAGCTTCCGACACCCACCTGATTCAGACTGTTTGTCAGCATGACACGGGTTTCTTCTGCCGAAGAAGCACTCTCTTCCGCAAGGTTTTTAATCTGTTCTGCAACAACCGCAAATCCTTTTCCTGCTTCACCGGCACGCGCAGCCTCAATGGATGCATTTAAAGACAACAGGTTTGTCTGGCTGGCAATGCTTTCAATCTTTCCGATGACAACCTGGATATCATTGGTGGTCTCTGAAATATGCTGCATGGCTTCGACCAGTTCTTTCATCTTTGCACTTCCGCTGTCTGCCTTGATTGCAACCCGCTTTGCCTGGTCATGTACACTGTCTGTAGACTTTGTATTTTCTTCGATATGTGTAGCAACCTCGGCAACCGAAGATGTCAGCTGCTGTACTGCCGCTGCCTGATCGGTAGCTCCCTCTGCCAGTCCCTGCGCACTCTGTGCCAGCTGGTCAGCTCCTGCGGATACCTGATTGGAAGATTCCTGTACATTTTTGATCGTCTGGCTCAGATTATTTTCTGTCGCTTCCAGTTTCTTTAAAATTTCACCGAAATTTCCCTGATAGGCTTCAATATCATGGGATCTCGCATCAAAGTTTCCTTTTGCAAACTCTGTAAGGAGCTGATTGATATCGTCCACAACACCCCTTAAATAAAAAGATGTATTGCGGAAACTTTCTGCAAGCTTTCCCAGTTCATCTTCCCCCTGATAAGGAATATCAATTTCGAGATTTCCGTGTGACATGTCATCTGCGGCCTTTTCTATCTGGTCTAACGGTTCAAGAATATTTTGTGTCAGTTCCTGAATGATCATTTTGGAAAGCAATGGCATACCAACTACTGCAATGACAGGAATGATAATCCATACCGGATGTCCAAATACAAGCATTAAAATTGCAAACAGAATATTGTTCACCAGTAAAATTGCAAAAATTGCTTTCATAATCATTTTCAGCTTATCCGCAATTTTCACATCTTGAAAGTAATTCTTACGCATACGTTTCCTCCTATGTATAGTATACTATTTATCTATAATTCTACATCGAAATGTACATAATAGCAAGCAGAATTATCCAAAAATTATACAAGTCTGTCCAAAACTGCTTGAGATCAGCAATTCCACACACGGAGCATCCGGATCACTGCTGCCCTGACCTTTACATTCCACATGTCCGCCTGCATTGCTGTGTTCAAAGTATCATGTGCATTTTGCTTGCCACCAGATATACCGCAATAAAAATAAGAATAACTGCGTGAAGCCCACAAGAGGTAAAAAAGGAGCCATCTGTTTCAGATGACTCCCAAAAATCATATGGCTATGCACCAGCCATAAGTCTCTATTTTACTGTACGGACAGATAAGAATATCCCATCAGACTTGTATCCACGTCATGTGCCACCTCGCGGCCCTCACGAATTGCCCATACAACCAGTGACTGTCCTCTGTGCATATCTCCCGCAACAAATACGTTCTTTACATTTGTTGCATATGTTCCAGGCTCTGTAGCTACATTTGTTCTCTGGTTCAGCTCTACACCGAATGCCTTTGCAATGTATTCCTCTGTTCCAAGGAATCCTGCAGCGATCAGTACAAGTTCTGCCGGAATCTTCTTCTCGGAACCTGCAACTTCCACCATATTTCTGCGTCCGGTCTTCTCATCCACCTTGCTCTCAAGTCTGACGATTGTCAGACCATTCAGCTTACCGTTCTTATCCTTATGGAATTCCTTTACGGTTGTCTGATAGATTCGTGGATCTGTACCGAAACATGCAATCGCTTCTTCCTGGCCATAGTCGGTCTTTAACACCTTCGGCCACTCCGGCCATGGGTTATTTGCTGCCCGCTCTGCCGGTGGACATGGCATCATCTCCAGCTGGGTTACAGACTTTGCACCCTGACGGATAGCCGTTCCCACACAGTCATTTCCGGTATCACCGCCACCGATGATCACAACATTTTTTCCCTTTGCGGAAATAAATTTGTTGTCCTTAAAATTGGAATCCAAAAGGCTCTTTGTGTTGCGTGACAGATAATCGACTGCAAAATAGATTCCTTCTGCATCACGACCTGCTGCCTTGATATCACGCGCATGCTTTGCTCCACAGCAGAGGATGACTCTGTCATACTCTTTTAACAGCTCTGCACTCTTGACATCCACACCGACATTACAGCCTGTGATAAACTTCACGCCCTCTTCTTTCATAACATTGATCTTACGGTCAATGATCTGCTTTTCGAGCTTCATATTCGGAATACCATACATCAGAAGTCCGCCGACACGGTCATCTCTCTCATATACCGTAACCTCATGTCCTCTCTGGTTCAGCTGATCTGCTGCTGCCAGTCCGGAAGGACCGGAACCGATGATGGCAACTTTCTTTCCGGTACGAACCTTTGGAATATGTGGTCCGGCATAACCTTCTTTGTATGCCGTCTCAATGATTCCATGCTCATTGTCCCGGACAGATACCGGATCTCCCCAGTGTCCACAGGTACATGCCTTCTCACACAAAGCCGGACATACACGGGAGGTAAACTCCGGGAAATTATTGGTCTTGTGCAGACGGTTATATGCCTGCTGATAGTTTCCGGTATAAAGCAGATCGTTCCACTCCGGTACCAGATTGTGCAGCGGGCAGCCGGAAGTCATTCCGGCAACTGTCATACCCGACTGACAGAACGGGACACCGCAATCCATACAGCGCGCTGCCTGCTCTCTTTGTTTTTCTTTGGAAAGGAAGATGTGGAATTCATCAAAATTTTTGATTCGTTCCTTTGGTTCCACCGAACGCGCCTCACATCTGTCGTATTCCATAAATCCTGTTGGCTTTCCCATTGTTTCTTCCCTCCTTATGCTCTCGTGCTGGCATAAAATGCCTCAATCTGTGCCTGCTCTGCATTCAGACCTTTTTCTTCCATCTGAACGATTGCCATCTGCATACGGTTATAATCATATGGGATGACTTTCTTAAACTTCGGCAGATACTCACTGAAGTGATCGAGAATTTCCTTACCTTTTTCCGAATTGGTCAGTGTAACATGTTCTTTGATCATTTCTTTGAGCTCTAATACGTCATATTTATTGGTGACTTCCTCACTGAATACCATAGACTTGTTGGTACGCATGTACAGATCGTTGTCCTCATCCAGTACATAAGCGATACCACCGCTCATACCTGCGGCAAAGTTCTTTCCGGTTTTACCAAGGATAACAACACGACCGCCCGTCATATACTCACATCCATGATCGCCGACACCCTCAACAACAGCAGTAGCTCCGGAATTTCTGACACAGAAACGTTCTCCTGCCACACCATTGATGAATGCCTTACCGCTTGTCGCACCGTACAGTGCTACGTTACCGATAATGATGTTCTCATCCTTTTTGAAGTTTACTCCTGCCGGTGGATAAACGATCAGCTTTCCGCCGGAAAGTCCCTTTCCGAAATAATCGTTGGAATCTCCCACCAGTTCGAGTGTCAGTCCCTTTGGAATAAAGGCACCAAAACTCTGTCCGCCGGCTCCGCTGCATTTAATAATGAAAGTATCCTCATCCAGTGTATCGTCGTACTTCTTTGTAATCTCTGATCCGAAGATTGTTCCAAGCGAACGGTTTACGTTTGTTACTTCGGTATCGATCATACGCTTCTGCTTCTTATCAAGTGCCGGCTTTAACTGTTTTAAGAACTCCGTGATATCTTTGGTCTTATCCAGTTCGAAATCATATACCTGCTTCGGATCAAAAATAACCTTCTGCTTTGTTCCTGCAAACGGATTATTTAAGATATTGCTCAGGTCAAGCTTTGCTTCACGCTCGGACAGATCTCCGCGAACCTTTAAGAAATCGCTTCGTCCGACGAGTTCATCCACTGTGCGGACACCAAGTTTTGCCATGTACTCCCGAAGTTCTTCTGCGATAAAGCGCATGAAGTTCTCAACATACTCCGGTTTTCCTGCGAAACGCTTACGAAGCTCCGGATTCTGGGTTGCAATACCTGCCGGACAGGTATCCAGATTACATACACGCATCATGACACAGCCCATGGTTACCAGCGGAGCGGTTGCAAAACCAAACTCTTCCGCGCCAAGACATGCAGCAATGGCCACGTCTTTACCACTCATCAGCTTTCCGTCTGTCTCAATTCTTACTTTATTACGCAGTCCGTTCATAATCAGTGTCTGATGTGTCTCTGCCAGACCAAGTTCCCACGGAAGACCTGCGTTGTGGATGGAACTGCTTGGCGCAGCACCTGTACCACCGTCATATCCGGAGATCAGGACAACCTGTGCACCGGCTTTTGCAACACCGGCTGCTACGGTACCGACACCTGCCTCGGAAACCAGTTTTACGGAAATTCTTGCATCGCGGTTTGCATTCTTTAAGTCAAAGATCAGCTGTTCAAGATCCTCGATGGAATAAATATCGTGGTGTGGTGGCGGGGAGATCAAAGATACACCCGGTGTGGAAAGTCTTGTCTTGGCAATCCATGGATATACTTTCTTACCCGGAAGATGTCCACCTTCCCCAGGCTTTGCTCCCTGTGCCATTTTGATCTGGATCTCCTGCGCACTGGTCAGATAACGGCTGGTAACACCGAAACGTCCGGATGCAACCTGTTTGATTGCGGAACAACGGTTCTTTCCGTCCGGTCCGACGGTCAGACGATCCTTGTCCTCACCACCTTCACCGGTGTTTGACTTACCGTGTAAGTGATTCATGGCAATGGCAAGTGTCTCATGTGCTTCCTTCGAAATAGAACCGTAAGACATCGCTCCGGTCTTAAAACGTGTCACAATAGAATCTACGCTTTCCACTTCCTCAAGCTTCACACCCTTCTTCGGGTACTCAAAATCCATCAGTCCACGCAGGTTCGTATGCTTTTCTTCTTCATCTACCAGACTCGTATACTGCTTGAACATCTCATAGTCCCCACGTTTGGTAGACTGCTGCAGCAGATGGATGGTAGCCGGATTGTACAGATGCGCATCGGCTCCGCTTCTCATCTTGTGGCGCCCCTTGCTGTCAAGGGTTACATCGGTTTCAAGTCCCAGCGGATCATAGGCTGCGGAATGAAGCGTATTGACATCATTCTCGATATCCTTGATGGAAATTCCGCCGATGCGGCTGACCGTATTGGTGAAATACTTGTCAATGACATCTTTATCAATACCAAGTGCCTCAAAAATCTTGGAACCCTGATACGACTGGATCGTAGAAATACCCATCTTGGCTGCAATCTTTACAATACCGGTGATAATTGCATGGTTATAATCATCAACTGCGGCATAATAATCTTTGTCTAACATGTGCTCGTCGATCAGCTGTTTTACGGTATCCAGTGCCAGGTATGGGTTAATTGCACTCGCACCAAAACCAAGCAGTGTTGCAAAATGATGTACCTCACGCGGCTCTCCGGATTCGAGAATCAGGGAAAGGGAAGTACGTTTCTTTGTCTTTACCAGATACTGCTGCAATGCAGATACGGCAAGCAGGGAAGGAATTGCCACATGGTTATCATCCACGCCTCTGTCGGAAAGGATCAGGATATTGGCTCCGTCTCTGTATGCACGATCCGCCTCAATAAAGAGACGATCTACGGCTTTCTCAAGACTGGTATTCTTATAATAAATAATCGGAATGGTTTCTACCTTAAATCCGTCTACTTTCATATTGCGGATTTTCATCAGGTCTGTGTTGGTCAGAATCGGATTGTTGATCCGAAGTACTTTACAGTTCTCCGGCTTTTCCTCTAAGAGGTTTCCGGCAGATCCGATATATACCGTCGTAGAAGTAACAACCTCCTCACGGATGGAATCGATTGGCGGGTTGGTTACCTGTGCAAACAGCTGCTTGAAATAGTTAAACAGCGGCTCACGGTTTCCGGACAGTGCCGCAAGCGGTGTATCCGTACCCATCGCAGCGGTACCCTCAATGCCGTTCTTTGCCATCGGCAGGATGGAATCCTTTAAGGACTCATACGTGTAACCGAATGCCCTTTGCATTCTCTGACGTTCTTCCTGTGTATATTCCGGCACACGCTCATTCGGGATTTTTAAATCCTTTAACATGACGATGTTGCTGTCAAGCCACTCACCATATGGACGCTTATCCGCATATCTTTCTTTTAACTCATCGTCATCAATCACACGACCCTGCACGGTATCTACAAGAAGCATTTTACCAGGACGCAGACGGTCTTTGGTCACGATATGGGTCGGATCAATATCAAGAACTCCGACCTCGGAAGAAAGAATCAGATAGTCATCGTCTGTAATGTAATAACGGGATGGACGCAGACCGTTACGGTCAAGAACCGCTCCCATCATATCTCCATCGGAAAACAGGATGGATGCAGGTCCGTCCCAAGGCTCCATCATGGTTGCATAATACTGATAGAAATCTTTCTTTTTCTGTGTCATCACAGCATTGTTTGCCCATGGCTCCGGAATCATGATCATGACTGCCAGTGGCAGATCCATGCCACTCATCACCAGAAACTCCAGCGTATTGTCCAGCATTGCGGAGTCAGATCCTTCGGTGTTGACGACCGGAAGTACCTTCTGGAATTCCCCGCGCAGCTTGCCGGATGCCATCGTCTCTTCCCGGGCAAGCATCTTGTCTGCATTACCACGGATGGTGTTGATCTCACCGTTATGTACAATAAAACGGTTTGGATGTGCTCTCTCCCAGCTTGGATTTGTGTTGGTAGAAAAACGGGAATGTACGGTTGCAATTGCAGACTCATAATCCTTATCCTGCAAATCGGAGAAGAACTGACGCAGCTGCTCTACAAGGAACATTCCTTTATATACGATCGTTCTGCTCGAAAGAGAAGCAACGTAGCTGTCATCGTTGGACTGCTCGAATACACGGCGTGCCACATACAGCTTGCGGTCAAAATCAAGTCCCTTCTCCACATCTTCCGGTCTTTTGATGAACGCCTGCATGATGCATGGCATACATCCTCTGGCCTTGTCGGAAAGCTTGTCCGGATGAATCGGTACCTGTCTCCATCCGAGGAATTCCATTCCTTCCTTCTCGACAATTACCTCAAACATCTTCTTTGCCTGATTGGTCTTTAACTCATCCTGTGGGAAGAAAAACATTCCGACGCCGTAATCTCTCTCTTCTCCCAGCTTAATTCCAAGCGGCTCTACCGCTTTCTTAAAGAACTTATGGGAAATCTGAAGAAGAATACCAACACCATCTCCGGTCTTTCCGTCGGCATCTTTTCCGGCTCTATGCTTTAAGTTTTCAACAATTTTCAAGGCATTTTCCACGGTCTGGTGGGTCTTGATACCTTTGATGTTTACCACAGCACCAATTCCGCAGTTATCATGTTCGAAACTCGGATCATATAATCCTTTGGCGGTTGCTGTGCTCTCATTCCATTGCTCTTTCATAGAACTATCCTTTCGTTGTAAATCATTCATGAGTTGCTTTTTCTTAACTGATTCTCATTTTACTCCTATAACCGTCGCTTGTAAATCACTTTTTTCGTTCTATTGTCTGATAATTTGTCTATTATTTATTCAGCGCAGTATTGTCAGATAATACTTTGTTTTTTCTTATATATTAACCGTTTTTCAAACAATAAAGCGGTCATATTCATGAAATATTTTTTCATAAATATGACCGCATTTTCTGTTTTTATTAAGTTGTTTTTATTTTACAAACAATTTATATCTGAAATTCATTCACCGTCTGCTGCAATGTTCCGATGCTGTCCAAAACCTTTTCCCATAACTTTTCCTCCTTGGTATTTTTATATTTTAACACTACTATACTTTAATGCGATAAACAAGTAAAAAGAAAAAAGGCATCTGATTTTTTCAAATCAGATGCCTTTGAAACGCTCTATGCCTGCCGGTCAATCACCTTTCCTGTCCGGTAATAGGTAAAATCAGCAGTAACCAGAACTCTTTGATTCTCATCCATAAGTTTCACGGTATATACGCCGATCCGTCCTCCCTGTCTTTGTACTTCCGCTTCACCGTACACGTAGCCGGTATCTTTCACAGCCTCCAGATAATTCATTTTCCCGTCAATCGTTGTAACATAATTGCCATAGGTGGATGCCGCCACACCGGCAAGTGTATCGGCAAGTGCATACGAACATCCGCCATGCATTCCACCGTAAATATTCGTAAAATGCTCATCCATGCGCATTCTTCCGTAAGCATAGCCTTCCCGCACTTCCAGCAGTTCCATTCCCAGAAGCTGTGCAAATGGATTTTTCTCCAAAAGCCGGTTCAGCTTCTGTGGTGTCAGTTCCTGTGGCTGCTGTGACTGTTGTACTGCCTTTTGTTCTGTTGTTTTCACGGCAGAAATATGTTTGTGTTTCTTACTCATGTTTTCTTCCTTTATTGATGTTTTTTATCTGTCCTGCCTCTATCTGCTTTTCAGATATTTCTATATCTCTGTACATAGCAATCTGTCTCATGGTTGACTCATAAATCTCCATGCTCATAATTACCATATCTCCATAGCCATTTTTCGTAACATAAATTGGCTCCTCTGTCTTATGACACATATCAGATATCTCCGATGTATTCTTCAAGTCTTTAATTGGAATTATTTGTGGCATAACATACACCTCCTTACTTACGTCCTAATTGTACCATAATTATACCCTTTTTCAACTTAATTATTGTTTATTTGATTTCCCATTCAAGTTGTGAACGAGCTCCACCATAAAATCCTGCATCTGCAAATAAATCCCCAGGTCTATCCATACAACCAAATAAAAAAGGGGATACAGTGCATCTAAACTATATACCCAAAATAAAAAAGACAGACAATGACATATGTCAACGTCCGTCTTCTTCATCCATTTTTCAATTATCAGCTCCTACATATAGCAAAACGAACATCATAAACCGGACAGATTAGTTTTCATCCTGCATTTTTGCAAGTTTCTTCGCCTGGTCGCCCTCACGAAACGATTGCCTCATCGATTGTAGGCTCGGAACAAATGCCTCCATGCCATAAAAAGGCTCGAAACGTGTGCCTCCAACGAAACAAGCACGAAGCAATTACCTCTTTATAAAATTCTGCAATTTGCATCAATTATTCTCAAATCAAAGAGATATCCCATTACATTTTCCTATTTCGTTTATTGAATTACAAATTATCTTTCAGTAAGGCAGACAATTTTTCTGCCTCATCGTGAGTAAGCGTTACCCCTTTTCCCATTTTCTCATGCTCAGGTGCCCAATCCCTGATATCATACTTAAGTTCTCCACCATTCCATGAAATCTTGTTAAGTTCCTTTGTCCACCCCTTGGCACTCTCTGAAAGAGTGCCAATATGTTCAACTATTTCATATTTGAAATCTGCCATATACTTTCTCTCCTTTATATCTGCATACCCGTTACACTTCTCAAATATTCATCAAATTTTTCATCCAAAATTCCTTTATGCCTACTTACATACTCTGATACAAATGATGCTACCCAATATTGGGAACCATCTGGCGGAGTATCTCCGCAATCTAAATAATCAATGTAATCTTCTGACATAATTAATCCCGGTCTTATCAAAACTAATACCATCAAAAATGACATCGTTATATATGTAATTGTCTCTCCAAATTCTTTGCAATATTTTGAAATATTGC
>OHOJ01000524.1_pt1 | contig 12625 bp, 9 predicted proteins | sample 1569791 | NCBI WGS metagenome assembly OHOJ01 (sample SAMEA3879542, study PRJEB24766) | human gut metagenome | biome: human-associated habitat; feature: feces | place: USA | collected 1985/1987
TGTGACACACCGGCTGGACCGCCCCGTAAGCGGTCTTGTTATTTTTGCCAAAACGAGTAAGGCATTAACAAGGCTCAACGAAATGTTTCGCACCAGTGAGGTGAAAAAGACTTATTGGGCGGTTGTGAAAAATGCTCCGCAAGAACCGGAAGGTGAACTGGTACATTTTCTTGTACGTAATGAAAAGCAGAACAAAAGTTATGCATACGACAAAGAAGTGCCGAACAGCAAGAAAGCGATTCTGAATTACCGGCTGATCGGACATTCGGAGAATTACTATCTGCTTGAAGTAGACTTGAAAACCGGACGTCATCATCAGATTCGTTGCCAGTTGGCCAAGATGGGATGTCCCATTAAAGGTGATTTGAAATATGGCTCTCCACGTTCCAACCCGGATGGCAGTATCTGTCTGCATGCCCGGACGGTACAGTTCGTTCACCCTGTGTCGAAGGAAATGATCCGGTTGACTGCGCCGGTACCCGAAGGTAACTTGTGGAACGGTTTTGAGATAGACTAAAGATAGAAAACAAAAAGGGAATGCTTCACAGCATTCCCTTTTCTTACTTTTAGGCATCTTTCATTTACTTCAAAACTTCTCCGCTTTCGCTGAAAAGTACAGTGCTTTCAGTTCCCTCTTTATCAGTTAAAACAACCTTGTAAGTTTTAGTTCCATCTTCGTTTGCTTCTACGGCAGCTTCTTTGATAGTAGATTCTGCATAGTTCTTTGTGATAGCTTCCTGCACGGCAGCCGGAAGGTCTTTCACTTCAATAGGGGTAAAATCATTTATCATAGTTATGGTCACAGAGTCCACCATAAAGTTGTCGGCGAATGCTACTGATGTTCCTAATCCCATTACCAATGCTACTGCAACAAATAACTTTTTCATAATTGTAGGTTTTTACTGTTAATACTATGTTGTTTTGTTTTCTCTGATAACAGAATGACAATATCTGTGCCAGAAAATAGATTGAATCTTTAAAATATTGATAATTAATGGATTACTCTTAGTGGAGGATGAAAGGAACATGGGGATAAGTGTGGAACATGGGGAATGCTTTGTGGAATTATTCCACATATCCGGCGGGAAGATGAGTTTATATGCTGTAAGGCTGTGCCCGATAGGAACAGTAGGGACAACAGCCTTACGGTACAGTAGCTTCTTGTTGGTAAAGTTATTGAATATCGTACAGTTTCAATTTGTTATATAAAGTCTTCCGGTCTATGCCTAATAAGATGGCGGCTTTACTTTTATTGTTTCCTGTCTGCTTCAATGCCTCAAGGATACGTTTCTTTTCCGCCGCTTCATCATGCAGGCTGAACGTCTGCGGACTGGCGGACATTACAGGTTCCTGCAACTCATAACCTAATTCGGCAAGGGTGATAAAGTTGCTCTGTGCCAACAGGGTGGCACGTTTTACTATATTCTTCAGTTGCCGGAGATTTCCGGGCCATGAATACGTTTGTAAAGCTTGGCTGGCAGCGGCGTCAAACCCTATCAGCTGGCGGTCCAGTTCCCTGTTTGCCTGGTCCAAAAAGAAATTGGCGAATAGCAGGATATCTTCTTGCCGTTCTTTTAATGCCGGCATACGAAGGGTAAATTCATTGATACGGTGGTAAAGATCTTCGCGGAAGTTTCCTTTTTCAATGGCTTGTTGCAGGTTCTCGTTGGTAGCGCTGACCAGCCGCACATCTACCTCTATTTCTTTATTGGAGCCGACCGGACGGATGCGTCTTTCCTGCAAAGCACGGAGCAACTGTATTTGTACTTCATAACTTAAGTTGCCTATTTCATCCAGAAACAAAGTACCTCCGTTGGCTTCTACGAATGCTCCTGTTTTGTCGTTTAACGCCCCTGTGAAGGAGCCTTTTACATGACCGAAGAATTCGGAAGCCGCCAGTTCTTTGGGGATAGAACCGCAGTCTATGGCAATGAACGGTTTGTCGGCCCGTTTGCTTAGCTGATGAATACGGTGCGCCACATACTCTTTACCTGTTCCGCTGGCACCGTTTATCAGTACGGACATGGGGGTGGGAGCTACCAGACCTACATAATTGTAGAGTTGGCGCGCCGCCTCGCTTTCCCCCTCCAGGAAATTAGAGGGAGGAACGGTTGCACTATGGGGAACGGCTTTGCTCTTGGATGCTTTGGGCGTGACTGTGTTCTTTTCTATTCCTGCCGGTGTAGGTAAAGCTTTGTTTTGCAATGCCTCATTAATTTTCTTCAGCAACTCATCCGGTTGTACCGGTTTTGAAATGTAATCACTGGCTCCATGTTTTATGGCCTGTACAGCGCTTTGGATGTCAGCATAGCCTGTCATGATGATGAGTGGGATGTTGTATTTCTGTTCTTTCATCCATGAAAGCAAGAAGATACCATCTTGATCGGGCAGGCGCAGATCAGACAAGACAAGATCGTATGGTTGTGCGTCCAGTTGTTTGCGTGCGCGCGCATTACTGCTTGCTGTATCAACCGAAAATCCTTTTTTACCCAGCCAGGTTTTCAACATGGTGGCAAAAGTCAAGTCATCTTCTACTATCAGAATGGAATGTGGCATCTTTATGTGTTTTTTATTCGTACAAAAATAAACTTTTTTCACGGTGTGCCGAAACACGGACTCTATTTCTAATACCTTTTAACTTAACAGGGTTTAATTCTTCATTCTTCATCCGGAATTTCAATCTGTTTTTGTGCTTCGTCAATTACTTTTTCTATTTCTTTTACTATAAAGTTTGTTTTCTCTACCGCTTCTTCACTGATTTCAGCCGTCCCTCGTCTTTGTTCCATCCATGTCAGTGCAGGAATGCAACGGGTGGCTCCCAGCATGGTGAACAGCGGCAACAGTTTATGAGCTATTGCCGTGATGCCTTCCATATTCCTTTTCGCCAACGCTTCTTCCATATACTCTCGGTTCTTTTTTGTTTCGCTGATGAAGGTGCGGAGTATTTCTGCGGCTGCTTCCGGATCATCTTCCGAGAAGGCGGTCAGGGCAGAGAAATCCAACGTTTCTTGTTGGGGATGGTTTTCTTTGGCCGGTGCTGTGTGAGGAGCCGGATTTCCTGCGGCGGATACGTCCTTTCCTGTGGCCTGGAAGATGGCTGTAAACAATTCGTTTATGGTGAAAGGTTTGTGCAGGCAACCGGCAAAGCCATGTGAACGGAAATAATTTTCGTCCATATCGCTACGGGCGGTCAGCGCGATCACCGGCAGGGTTTGCACCCATGATGTGTCCAGCGTGCGGATGGCTTTCAATAAATCGAATCCGTTCATGGCAGGCATCTGTATGTCGGTGAGCAGGGCGTCGAAGCGCTTGTCTTTCAATTTGTTGAGAAGCTCTTCGGGATGATGGCAGCAGGTCACAGTCACTCCAGGGCGTTCCAGCATGGCGGTGGTAAGCTGTAACTGTATGCGGTCATCGTCAATTAAAATCAGGTGGATCGGCTCACTGTCTTTGCGGGGAGTGTCTATTTGCCGGATTCCGGTTGCGTCAGGGGAAGCAGGAGTATGTTCCGCTTCCGGTCCGGAGGGATTTTCATCCGGATGGGAAGGCCCCTCAGGCAAAGGCAGATATACATGGAATCGGCTGCCTTTCCCTTGTTCGCTTTCTATCTTGATATCTCCTTCGAGCAGAAGCACCAGTTTACGGGTGATGGCCAGTCCCAAGCCGAATCCTTCTTGTCCTTGTGCGTTGTGGAGCCGGGTGAATTCCTGAAAGATACGTTGTTGCTCTTCTTGGCTGATACCACATCCTGTGTCACTGATACTGAAATGCAGTTGGCCGTTTTCCAACGCTGCTTGCAGAGTGATGCTTCCTTCTTTGGTGAATTTCAGTGCATTGGATAGCAGATTCTCTGCTATCTGGCGGATACGGAACGGGTCTCCTATGTATACGCGGTTTAATGATTCGTTGCAATGATAGTTCAGTTCCAGCTGTTTGGAGTCCGCCATCGGTTTGAAGCTGATATAAATGGTGTCGAACAGTTGGTGGGGGTTGAATGATACCCGGTTGATGTCCATTTTATGTGCGTCCAGCCGGTGGTAATCCAGCAGGGATTTGACTAGGCTGAGCAGGTGATTGGCTGAACTTTGCATATTGTTCAGATAGAAACGCTGGCGTTCTTCGGTAGTGATCCGTTCCAGCAGGTCGGTATAGCCCAAGATGGAACCCACGGGGGCCTTGATATCGTGTGTGATGGTCAGCATCAGTTTTTCACGCGCCACCAGCAAGTCTTCGGCACGGCGTTTGGCTTTTTCCAGTTCTCGGCGGTAGTGGTTGCTGCGAGTGATGTCCCTCCATATCAGGACCAGGAAGAAAATAGCCAGAACCACGGCGACAATGGCGATTCCTGCCACTGTGCGGATAGAGCTTTGGCGGATGTATTCCTCTTGTATATGTTTGTTTTGTGCCAGAGCTTGCTCTTCTTCCTCTATGGTACTTAATAGCTGATTGACTTTCTGACTCAGTTTCAAGCCACTGAGGCGCAGGGACTGGGTGCGGCGATTCACCATTTCCATCCGTTCCTGATGGGTGTCGGTCACCCGGCTCTGTATGTCTTTCAGCATGGTGACCACCGTGTCTGCCGGGCTGTATGCTTCGGTCAGCGTATCGGTATATTCTTCCTGAATCACATTGCTGACTTGTGTGGAATCCGCTTTCCCGGGTGCGAACACTTCTCCCAGTCGTTTGAAGAAGCTTTTGGGCTTTTTGCGGATAACGTATGAATTGGTGTGTGTGATTACTTTTTTGCGCACGTGGGGAAGGCTGAGTAAAGAGTCTTGCTCGGCAATCAGTTCGTCGATATGCTGTTTGTAAATTTTATCTGTTCCGCCGTCCTGAATTGCTTTTAGCAGGTTGCGCATATTCCGTTCTTTATCCATGAAAAGCATTCCCACCGTATCCAGCCGTGCCAGTTGTATGCTGTCGGTCAGCAGTGTGCGCAGGGAGTCCAGCGCTGTGTTGGCCTGTTTCATGGCACGTTTGTATCGGTAGTACTGTCCTAGTTGTCCTGTACTGAGTGATTGTCCGATAACTTCCGCCTGATAAAGTTGGCCGATAATCTGATTGGTGACATGGCGCCGTTGGCTCAGGATGGCTTCATCATCGCTGGTTCCGGTCAGTGACTTCATCTCCTGATAAATATATCCGATGGATATAAAGAGCAGTGCAGTCAGCAGGATATAGCCGAATGCAACTTTCAGCTTGGTGGAACGGTTGGGCAGGCTCATGGTGGTTTTATTTTAATTTCGTATCACGGTTAAAGCGTAGGTAATAGAGTATTCCGGCTGTAGTCAGTCCGAAAGGAAATGCCATCCATATTCCTATAATTCCCCAGTCCATGATGAAACCGAAGAAATAGCCGGCCGGCAGGGAGATAAGGAAATAAGCGATGAATGCGATATACATCATGGGTTTCACATCTGCGATTCCACGAAGGGCATTGGCGAAATTTATTTGTAATCCGTCACCAAACTGGTAGATGATGAACGGAATGATAAGTTGTGCTACCATCACGCTGACCGCCGGACTGTCACTGAACCATCCTCCCAGTTCGTTACGCAGCAGGAAGATGGGCAGGGCTCCTATTAGTGCGATGAACAGCATGATATGGAATCCGGCGTATGCCGAGCGCCGGACGTTTATCCGGTCATTCTGTCCGCGGAAGTTGCTAACCCGCACAGCAACGGCTGCTCCCATGCCATAATACATCATAAAGCAGATTTGGGAAATGGCGAGCATCACTTGGTGGGCTGCCAGAGCGGTAGTCCCGATCCATCCCACCATAATGGCGCTGAGGCTGAACGAAGCGGTTTCCATCCCCATCTGCATGGCAATGGGCCATCCCAGTTTGTTCAGGTGCAGGAAGTCTGCCCGGTTGAGCGCATTGTGTAGAAATCCTTCTTTATAAATATGATAACGCCGGGTACAGAAAAAAATGACGGCGAACACGACCACCATCATGATACGGGAGGCCAATGTGGAAATTCCCGCTCCCAGCAATCCCATTTCGGGCATTCCCAGTTTACCGTAAATCAGGATGTAGTTGCCGATGATGTTCATCACATTTCCTGCCAATAAGATCCACATGGAAACGCGGGTGTCGGTTATGCCATCGGCAAATTGCTTGAAACCGTTGAAAAGCAGTACAAACAACAAGGATATCAGTAAAACGATGAAGTAGGGACGCATTAAAGGCAGCAGTTCTTCGGGTTGCCCCAGCCGGTGGATATTCAGATAGAGTATCCACATGATGAGTGTGAGCAATACTGCCAGCAGTGTATTGGCAAACAGGCTGTTCTTCAGCATCCGTCCCACTACATGGGTTTCTCCCCGTCCGAACAGGCTCCCCACGATAGGGGTCAGCCCGTATGAGAATCCGGTAGCGAAAATAATGGCCAAAGTAAACATATTGTTGACAAAACTGGCGGCGGCTAATTCATTCGTGCTGTGATGGCCTATCATTAATGTATCGGCAAAACCCAGAATGATGACACCTATCTGGCCGATAACGATAGGGATACCTAAAGTGAAAAGTGCTTTGTAATGTTGCATGGTTAATAAATTGCTAATGTGCCAATATGCCAATATGCTAATTTGCCAACTAGCTGCGCTGTATTCCGCATGGCGCATTGGCAAATTAGCATATTATCAGGTCGGCAAATTACTTTTATAGTAGAGTGTGGAACAATTTTCCCGCACAAATGTTTTTTGTGCCGCTTCTTTTATCTGTCCGGCAGTGACCGAGCGATACTTGTTTACTTCATTGTTAATATCCTCCGCTTTGCCGGTCAGTTCAAAATAAGCCAGATTGGTAGCCACATTCAGGTAATTCAGGTTATTGAATATCTGTTCGCTTTCATAGCGGTTCTTTACTTTTTCCAGCTCGTCCTCGTCCACACTTTCTTCCGTCAATGCCTTCAGTTCCTGCCATACGGCTGTTTCGGCAGCTTCCAGCGTGACGCCTGGGGCGGGTTTGCCGGTGATATGGAACAATCCCTCGTCAATGCTGCCCGAGATATAGGCGTCGATGCTGTTGAATACCTGTTTCTTTTGCACCAGATGCTGCACCAGGCGGCAGGAACGTCCGCTACTTAGCAAGTCGCTCAGCATATCAAAAGCATAATAGTCGGGATGGCGTCGTTCACAGATATGGAATGCCATAAAGAGCGCGTCTACAGGCACGTTCCGCTCCACTGTCAGCCGGCGTTCCTCCGTTTGCCGAGGTTCTGCCGGCAGTGAGCGGGGGGGTACGTTGCGGCGCGGGATAGGGCCGAACCACTTTTCGGCCAGTGCCACTGTCTCTTCAAAAGTAATATGTCCCGTTACAGCCAGAATGGCATTGTCCGGTGCATAATATTTAAAGAAAAAAGCTTTTACCTCTTCAAGGGTGGCATTGGCTATGTGGCTGATTTCTTTGCCGATGGTAGGCCACTGGTACGGATGCACCTTATAAGCCAGGGCACGTAGCAGATGCGAGGCGTCTCCGTATGGCTGGTTCAGGTTTCGCTGTTTGAACTCTTCGATTACTACTTGCCGTTGCACTTCCAGACTGCGCGGGTTAAAGTCGAGAGACAACATACGGTCACTCTCCAGCCAGAATCCGGTTTCCACATTCTGACGGGGGAGGGTGATGTAATAATTGGTTATGTCATTATTTGTCCATGCGTTATTCTCGCCTCCGGCATTTTGTACCGGAGTGTCATAGTCGGGCACATGGACAGAGCCTCCGAACATCAGGTGTTCAAACAGATGGGCGAATCCGGTATGGTCAGGATCTTCATCGCGTGCGCCCACATCGTACAGCAGGTTCAGTGCCACCATCTGGGTTGTATTGTCCTCATTGTGTATCACACGCAGCCCGTTAGACAAGGTGTATCGGTTAATGTTAATCATCTGAGTCGCAAATTACTGAATACTGGCCTTGAGAATCCGGATATTCTCTACAGGGCGGTCTGCGCGGTTCGTTTTTGCTATTTCAATATTCTCCACTACTTCCATGCCTTCGGTTACTTCACCGAATACGGTATAAGAACCGTCCAGGTGGGGAGCGCCGCCTACGGTGCTGTATGCTTTGATCTGTTCGGGGGTGAAGCGGAATTTCTCTTCTTTGTCCGCCAGTTCACGGGCTTGGGCTTCCAGTGTGTCCTGCAATTCCAGTAATCCGGCATTGTCGCCCGCCTTGCGCATCTTGTATATTTCCTTCATGTGCTGGCGTGCTAGACTGTCGAACAGGGCCTCTTCGCGCTGTTCGTTTATTTTGTTCTCCATGCCCAGCAGTTGCGGTTCGGTGAACTTGCGTCCGGTAACAATATAGAACTGGCAACCCGATGAAGCCTTTTCGGGGTTCACATCATCACCCTGGCGTGCTGCCGCCAATACTCCTTTCTTGTGGAAGAATTTCGGATTGAATTCGGCGGGAATGGTGTAACCCACATCACCGCTGCCCAGCATGGCGGTATCCGATGCGTTTTTGCTGTCCGGGTCGCCGGCCTGGATCATGAATTGTTTGATAACCCGGTGGAACAACGTACTGTCATATACTCCCTCTTTTACCAGTTTGATAAAGTTATCACGATGTTTCGGTGTTTCATTATACAGGGCCACTGTGATATTCCCCATGGTGGTTTCCAGTTTCACTAGGGTACGCTTTTCATTTTCCATATGATGATTCGTTTGTTTTTTCGAGCCGGCGCTGCATGCAGTCAATGCGATGAAGGCCAGGCATATTAGTAAAATTTTGTTTACGAACTTTGTTATGTACAAATATAGAGAAACTCGCTCACATACGGATGGATTTCGCAGGAATAATGCAAACTGTTGGAAATAAAGGGAGATATGCAGGTTTACTCTATATTCATCCATTGAGGGGTTTTGACCTGTTCAGCAGGAGTTAAGAGAATAATGGCTACTTATCCATTGCCGATTTGAGGTTGCAAAGGAACGGGAAAAGACCTTTTCCTCTCCTTGTTTATTATTTTCATTCAAAAATCAATAGGAATGGTATTACTTACGAATGATGCGGTTAATGAATAGCCAGCTCCCGAATATCTGAAGCAGCATGCCTGGAATACCAATCCGGAAATCCTGTGCGGCAAGCCAGAAATCTCCTTTCGTCGCCTATTCTCCCAGCATCCCGACAAGCTGATAGGCCAAGACGACCCCAAGGAGCAGTCCGGGCGAAGCTTTCCTGAAATGCGAAGCCGCATACCCGGCAACCACAGCCAACAGAACGGATTTGAGAAAGATGGCGGGGCAGTACAGCCATAGCAAGCATCCCGAACAGTCTATTTCAGTTCGACAAGTTCGTACTTCTGACTTCCCATACCGAGCTGTTCGGCATAGTCGAGTGTATGCATCCCGTGGCGCGAGTCGATACGTTCGATCAGGTGAATTTTACCGTGGTCTTCGGAGGAGCGTACCAGATCGGTGCAGGCCCGGTCAAGCGCTACCGGGTCAAGCGAGGCAAGGATACCGATGTCGCCCATCCTCGGATCTTCAGGCGAGGAGTCACAGTCGCAGTCCACCGAAAGATTGTTGGCCACACTGATGTAGAGAATCTTATCGCCGCAATGGTCCGTGACGGCTTTGGCGGCCTCGGCCATCGACTCCAAAAAGTTATCCTGTTCGGGAAGGTTACCCCAGACTTTGCTTACGTCCTTGGTCGTGCCTGCCGAATGAATCCACGCCTTGCCGCCCGACGAGGCGATGCCGATGGAGATATTCTTGATTGCGCCGCCGAAACCACCCATCGCATGACCTTTGAAATGCGACAGCACAACCGTAAAATCGTAATTCAAGTAGTTCTTGCCCACGAAATCCTCTTTCAGGTGCTTGCCGCCTTTTACCGGCAGGGACACTTCGCCGTCGGCATCCATGATGTCCACTTTCGCAATCGCCGTAAAACCGTGGTCGGCAGCAGCTTTGAGGTGTGCCTCCGTATTGGCACGTCCGCCACCATAGGCCGTATTGCACTCCACGATTGTGCCGTTCATTTTCCGTACAAGTGGTGCAATGAGTGTCGGCTGGAGAAAATTATGTCCGCCCGGTTCGCCGGTGGAGAGTTTTACCGCAACCTTTCCTTCGGCTTTACGACCGAGAGCCTCGTAGATCTTCACAAGATTTTCCGGGGTAATTTCCTTGATAAGATAGACCTTTGGGAGTTCAGATGCGCTATCCGATGTCTTGTCCTGTGCCTGTACATATCCTGTTCCTATGGTCAAAAATACCATTGCAGCCATTATCATGCTCATTATCTTTTTCATATATACTGTAATTTATCAATTAAAAGTTCAGATTTATACCTGCCATCACCGTAGCTCTCGGCATCGGGTATCCGGCATTGATTTCGTAACGCTGTGCCAGCAGGTTTTCTCCGCGTGCCCAGATGTCGAGCCATGGGGTGGCACGGAATTGTCCGCGCAGATTCCATAAGACAAAATCCTCGGTTGTAGCCGGATCTGTCGAGGTGTAAAGTCCGGCGATGTACTGTATGCCCGTCGATACCGACCAGCGTCCTTGCGTGAAGTTTGCTCCGGCATAGAGCTTATGTTCGGGAGCGGCAATCACGGGATTCTCCATGTGCAGGTAGCTGTAATTGGCATCCACCGACCAACTCTTATTGAAACGGTAAGCGACCTGTGCTTCGACGCCTGCATTGTCTATCTCTCCCGAATTCTGGTTCAGCATACCGCTTCCGCTCGGATTGGGCAGGGTCATAATCAGGTTCTTGCCATCGATATAGAAGAGATTGATACCATACGACAGGCTTCCACCCAACAGTCTTTGCGAGAAGGCTATCTCGTAGTTCCACATAGATTCCGGCGTCAAGTCGGGATTCTGCGGCGGGAACATGTACATCTCACGGAGAATCGGGTAACGGAAACCTTTGGAGGCAGAAGCCTTCAGTTCGATGGTATGAGGCAGGTGGAATGCCAATCCAGCCTGCGGCACCCATTCTGTTCCGACACGGGAATGATGATCAACGCGCAATCCTGCGTTGAACGTGAGCCACTTCCCGACATCCTGCCGGAAGTCCACATAGCCTGCCACCTCGTTTTCATGCTTATCCACCAAATCGCTGCGTGTTCCCGCGTCTTCTCCGCTCACATATTCGCTCCATGCCTCGCCACCGTAACGGAACCAGTCGAAGCCTACGGTGATGCGGTTATCCTTGAAGAACCGGGCGCTCTGATACCATGAGATACCCATCATGTCGTCATACGAGTTGAAGCGGTCATCCTGCGGACCTTCCCCTGCGGAAGGCGTATAGCCGTCGTTAATCCAATGGTCGCCCCAGTTGTAGAAGAAACTCAACGCACCGGAAGTCTTCCCGTATTCATTTTCGACGGCAAAAGAGGTCATGCCCCGTGTAATGTGCTGGTCACCGTCCAGCAGCGGAGCCGATACCGGGCCGGGATAAGAGGCGTTGAAGTGGGTCACGTTCACGTCGGCACGCAGATTCCAGTGGTCCGTCACCTCGTAACCGATCCGGCCGTAACCGCCGTACTGCTCGAATCCCATGTCGGCACGATGCCCGTCCGTGCGGTTGTACGAGCCGCTGATGACGCTCGAAAAATGCCCTTTGCGGATGCGGTTCGTCAGTTCGGTTTCCAACGTGTTGTAGGAACCGTACCCTGTGTGCAGGTGGGTGCGAATCCCATCCTCGTGCATTTTGCGGGTCACAATATTTACTACGCCACCCATGGCATTCGAACCGTAGAGTACGGATGCCGGGCCACGCAGTACCTCCACCCGGTCGGCCAGGAGCGTCTGGTAGGCATCGGCAATCGGATGTCCGAAGATGCCGGCATATTGTGGATGCCCATCAATAAGCACCATCAGGCGGGCATTGCCGCCACTTAACCCGCGTAACGACGCCGCGCGAAGTAGTGAACAGACCCGGAACCTGTTCCGTGAGCACAGGGAGCAGGGAAGGCTGCATCGACTGCTCGATTCTTTTCCTGTTCACTACTGAAACAGTCTGCGACAAGTGGCGTATATCCGTCTGATGACGGGTTCCGGTAACGACCACTTCGTCGATAGTCAATGTTCTTTGGGCTGACAAGCTGTCTGCCGTATCAGGTGTTTGGCCCGAAACGGTCAGGCTTCCGGCCAATATGAATGTTGCAAATAGTAAATGTTGTTTCTTCATTTATCTGAATTCATTCTTTTAGATTGTAATGTTATAAACTCTTCAATTCGGACGAGACAATCCTGTGGAGTAAGGCAATACCGGCAACAAGTTTCCAGCGGGCACCATCCCGTCTTTGTACGGTTGATAATGTGCGGGACTGCCGTACCGTAACTGACGCGTACCCCGCTATCGGCAAACAAGTCGAGGGCCGGACGGCTGACCACGTCCGCATGGAGCTCTCCGACCTCTCCCAAAATCATCAGCGCCGCAGCCGCCTTGCCTACGACTTTGTCCGCAACGGAAGCTCCTTTCAGGAAATCGGAATCTTCCCGCAGCAGGGCATACAGGTCGGCCACACCGCGTCTGTCGAAAGTTCTGACTTCTCCGTTGGAAACGACTAAAGAATGTTTCCCTTCATGCAGTAATCGGATGATATCTTCCAGCATAATGTTTCAGAAACTATATTCGTCGAATGAGTTTGGCGGGATTGCCCGC
>OHOJ01000534.1_pt1 | contig 12538 bp, 9 predicted proteins | sample 1569791 | NCBI WGS metagenome assembly OHOJ01 (sample SAMEA3879542, study PRJEB24766) | human gut metagenome | biome: human-associated habitat; feature: feces | place: USA | collected 1985/1987
TTCTGTGGCGTTGAAAAGGCTTATGCAATCCAAGATTTGGACAGTTTAAAAGGCGGCTCGACAATCACTTTAGAGGATTGTTTGGAATATGCTTTTACACACAGTCCGAAAATTAAAAAAGCACAAAATAACGTTCTAAAATCAAAAAGCAAAATCGGTCAGACAAAGTCGGTCTATTTTCCGTCACTGTCTGCGAATACAGGCTATTACATTTCGCAAAACGACAGAGGTTGGGATAATTCTAAAAATTATCACGGCGTAACGGTCGGTTTAAGCCAAAAAATCTGGGATTTTGCAAAAATGAATGCAACTTTAAATGCCGACAAATACAACAAGCGTGCAGCCGAACTCGACCTTGAATATGAATACGTTCAAACGGCTTATAACGTGAAAATTTCTTATTACAAATGCCTTAATTATTGGGCAAAAGTAATGATTAACGAAAGAAATACCGCTATCCAAAAGTTGAATTTTGACCGTGCAACCGCACTTTTTAACGAAGGTTTGAAATCAAGAATTGACGTTGTTGATGCTGAAGTTGCACTAAACAATGCAAAATTCAGTCTTGCAGAAGCATATAGCACATATTTTACGGAAGTAATGATTTTGAAAAATAAAATGTATTGGTCTGAATGTCCTGACCAGTACGTTTTTGCACCGACAGAAACGTTTGATTTGCTTATGGATTATAAGTATGAAACAGATTTGTCAAAATCACCTCAAAACCCTGATTTCAATACAGTTTTGACACAAGGAATCAGAAAAGCAAATATTTTAGGGAACAAAAAAGAGGACTTTCTCGTTTTACCGCATGACGTCGATTGGTATTTGAACGAATCTAGAGAAAAAAATCCCTATGTGCTTGCAATCAAATTGATTGAAAACGCAGCAGCAGAAAACCTTAATGGGGTAAAGAGAATGTATAACCCCGACTTAGATTTAAGTTTAGGTTATAACCTCAAAAACACCTCAGCAATGGTGTCAAACGGATTTGACATCGGGGTAAAATTCGGATTCGGAAACGTCAATGCGATGTATATGAAAACGAAACTTGAAGAGGCAAAGGCACTGCTCGAAATGGCGAAAAACGACACAGAAACATATCTCATCGACAACGAATGGGATATCAGAGATAAATGTGGCTGGATGAAAAAATTTCCAAACGAAATCAATATTAAATTAGACCAAATTGAACGCTCACTGGAGTATTTACAACTTGCTGACGGTCGTTATACAGTCGGAACGGGCAACTTCATCGAACTTCAAAAAGCGGCACACGAATATTACAACGCCCAACTTGAATACGTTGATGTAATTTGCGAATACAATCAAGTTCTTGCAATGCTTAATAAATCAATAGGTATCAGATAATGAAGAAAAAAATTATAATATTTTTCGCAGTCCTGCTTGCGATAGCAGGAATTTTGGCGATAATTCCAAAAAAGGAAAAGAAAAACGAAACACAAATTGCAACGGTCGAAAAACGAGATATGTCTCAAACCGTTGAAGCATCTGGAACGGTAAACCCTGTTCATTCAATCAACATCGGTTCTCAGGTTTCAGGTAGAATTTATAAAATTTACGCAGACTACAACTCGAAAGTCACAAAAGGACAAGTTCTTGCAGAAATTGACCCTTCACTTTTCCAAGCCTCAGTCGATAAGGCAAGAGCAGACTTAAATAACTCAAGAGCCAACTATAATAAAGTTTTAGCCAAAACGAATTACGACAAAGCAAATTACGGACGTTATGCAAGATTGTACGAAAAGCATTACGTTTCTAAGGACGAAGTCGAATCGGCTTATGCAACTTATGTAGCGAGCAAATCCGAACTTGCAGCAATGCAAGCAAATATCAATCAGGCACAGGCAAACTTAGACACGGCTGAAACGAATATGTATTATACAAAAATCATTTCACCTGTTGACGGCGTAGTTGTTTCAAGAGCGGTTGACGAAGGTCAAACGGTTGCATCAAGTTTCCAAACTCCTGAATTGTTTGTCGTTGCAGAAGATTTGACAAAAATGCAAATCGAAGTCAGCGTTTCAGAGGCTGATATCGGAAAAATTAAAGAAGGTCAAAAGGCTGAATATACGCTCGATGGCTACCCTGATGACACATTCAACGGAACAGTTACACAAGTTCGTTTAAACCCGACAACTGTTTCGAACGTAACGACTTACACCGTAATCGTTTCGGTCAACAATGACGAGGAAATTCTTAAACCGGGAATGAGTGCAAACGTCACAATCATAACGCAAGACAAGCACGATGTTTTGTGCGTGCCGAACCTTGCATTCAAATATGTTCCAGATAACATTACAGAAAAATTCCAACAACAAGGTGTTTGGATTAAAAACGGCAAAAAGCCCGAACGTGTCGAAGTTACAACAGGTTTGAAGGATAGCGATTATACCGAAATCACCTCAAACAATCTCACAGAAGGCACAAAAGTCCTCATGCCCGTACGCACAGGCAAAAAGCGTGCAGGCGGACCGCCGAGAATGTTTTAACGAAAAGGCTTAAAAATGGCTGAAAACGTAATCGAAGTACAACATTTAATAAAAACCTATCAAACGGGAGATACCTCGTTCAATGCGTTGAATGACGTATCTTTGACTGTCAAAAAGGGTGAATTTGTTGCGATTATGGGTGCTTCAGGTTCAGGAAAATCAACCTTTATGAACCAACTTGGCTGCCTTGATAAACCAACTTCTGGAAAATATTACCTCGACGGAATCGACGTTAGTACAATGACTTCGGACGAACTTGCCGTAATTAGAAACAGAAAATTGGGCTTTGTTTTTCAGGGATTTAATTTGATTTCAAGAACGACTGCACTTGATAACGTGCAACTCCCGATGATTTATGCCGGCGTAAAGAAAGAGGAGCGAATCGAGCGTGCGAAGGCGGCATTGAAGGTTGTCGGGCTTGAAAAAAGAGAAAACCACATGCCCAACCAAATGTCAGGCGGTCAACAACAACGTGTGGCTATAGCCCGTGCCATTGTTAACGATGCACCGATTATCCTCGCCGATGAACCGACAGGAAACCTTGACACAAAAACGAGTATCGAGGTTATGGAATTTTTTGTAAATTTAAACGAAAAACACGGCAAGACAATCGTTTTGGTCACACACGAACCCGACATTGCAGAATATTGCAAAAGAGTGGTTAAATTCAAAGACGGCAACATTGAAAGCGATATCACGAAGAGGCTCTGATGATTGATTTCAAATCCACATTTAAAATGGCAACAAATTCTTTGCGGATAAATAAAATGCGTTCTGCATTGACAAGTTTAGGCATAATTATCGGCGTTAGTGCCGTCATTATTATGCTTGGCATAGGTACTGGTGCAAGAAAAAATGTTCAGGCGAACATGGAATCAATGGGGTCAAATATCCTTACAATCCGCTCGTCGTCAGCAAAATCAGGCGGCGTTCAACAAGGTTTCGGAACTCGTCCGTCTTTGACTATAAAAGATGCACAAGAAATTATGAAAACTGCTGATAACATTGACTCTGTGGCGGTTGCTTCGAACGAATCAAAACAACTTATGTACGGCAATCAAAACTGGGCATCGTCTGTTTACGGGGTTTCAAACTCGTATTTGTATATCAAAAATTACGAAATCGAAAGCGGCAGAGGTTTCCAACAAGAAGATAGCCGAAATTACGCAAAAGTAGCGATTATTGGGCATACCGTTGAGGAAGAACTTTTTGGCGACCTTGACCCGATTGGAAGGGTAATGCGGGTCGGAAACATTCCGTTCAAAGTCATCGGAACGCTTAAGTCGAAAGGTTCTTCAGGGCCTATGGATCAGGACGATTTGGTATTTATTCCAATAACGACGGCACAGAGAAAAGTTTTCGGAACAGATTTTCCGGGAAGTGTAAAAATGATTTTGGTCAAAGGAGAAGATGCCGACAAATTGACCGCCCTTGAGAATGAAATTCAATCGATTTTACGTTCAAGACACCACATTGGTAAAAATCAGGAAGATGATTTTAAAATAAGAAACTTTGCTGAATTTCAAGAAAGTATGCAATCGACGGCAAGAATTTTTTCGATATTGCTTGCCCTTATTGCCTCGGTATCACTGCTTGTTGGTGGTATCGGTATTATGAATATCATGCTTGTTTCCGTAACTGAAAGAACAAAGGAAATCGGTATCAGAATGGCTATTGGGGCTAATGTTCAGGATATCAGACTGCAATTTTTGCTCGAATCTGTTTTGTTGTCGATGATTGGAGGAATTATCGGAATTATCGTCGGAGTAATCGGTGCAGAACTTATCCAATTATTTTCTGATATGTCTGCTGTAATAACATTGGGTTCAATTTTTATGTCCTTGTGTTTTTCGGTACTTGTCGGAATCGGATTTGGCTATTATCCTGCGTATAAGGCGTCTTTGCTCAATCCTATCGATGCTTTGAGATACGAATAGCAAACTCTATCTTTTTATTTTTTTATGATAAAATACATGATGTATTAGACTCGAAACACATAATAAAGGATTAAAAAATGGAAAAAACAGAAAACCTTCTTTTGTTTATGGGAAAAGTCACAAAAGAATACGGAAATAAAAACGCATTAGGAATAAAATCATATATAGGTTGGAGAGAATTAACATTTAAAGGTTTGAGCATTTTGTCGCAAAGACTTGCGGCATATATGGTTCGCCAAGGTATAGACAAAGGTGACAAGGTTGCAATTTTGTCAGAATCCATGCCCGAATGGGGTGCGGCATTGTTCGCATCTGTATTGGCTGGAGCAACCCTCGTTCCGCTGGATATCAAACTTACGGAATATGAATTAAATTCAATTTTGAGCAACTGTCAACCAAGAATTCTTATGTGTTCAAATGCATACTTAGAAAAGGCAAAAACACTTATGCAAGAAATCGAATCGATTGAAGAAGTTGTGGTAATTGACGAAGGTTGCACAGACAAAACTTGTCAATGTATTTACAACTTGCCTGATGCAAAAGACTTCAAATGGCGTCACAGAAACCCACAACAGTCAGCATTTATCATCTATACATCAGGAACAACAGGTAAACCGAAAGGTATCGAAATTTCTTACAAAAACTCAATGGCTCAAGTAAAATCTATCAGTCAATGTTTCAATTTGACTATAAACGACAGATTGTTGTCGATTTTGCCGATGAACCACCTCTTCGAACTTTCAGTCGGATTTTTGTCATTCTTGAGCATGGGAACGGCAATTTACTACTCAAAAAGTTTGAAACCAAAAGATTTATTCCCGATTTTGTCGGAAAAAGAAATCACGTTTATGGTTGTCGTACCGGCATTTTTGAAACTTTTAAAAGCAAATATCGAATCAACAGTGGCACAAAGCGGATTTTTCCAAAAGATGATGTTCAATGTTCTTTTCAACATCGCAAAACTCATTCCGTCTGTTAGAGTAAGAAAGCACCTCTTCCCGTCTATTCATAAGCAATTCGGCGGAAAATTCAGAGGCTGCATCTCTGGTGGTGCACCACTGGATATCGAAATTGCAAAATACTTGGAAACATTGGGTATTAAGATTTACGAAGGCTACGGATTATCAGAAGCATCTCCTGTCGTAACGTTCAATACAGATGAAGCATCGAGATTAGGCTCAGTTGGTAGACCAATTCCGGATGTTAAAGTTAAAATTGACGAAGAAACAGGCGAATTGCTCGTCAAAGGGGATAACGTAATGAAAGGATATTACGGAAACCCTGAATTGACGGCAGAAACCATCGATGCTGACGGCTGGCTTCATTCAGGTGACATTGCAGAAATAGACAAGGACGGCTTCGTTTATATCACAGGCAGAATTAAGAATATGATTGTTCTTAACGGCGGTAAAAAGGTATTTCCGGAAGAAGTTGAAGCAATTTTGGCACAAAGTACGATTATACAAGAATCTTGCGTAGTCGGCGTGAAACGTGATGGCGGATTGAAAGACGGAACGGAGGAAGTAACAGCAGTTGTAGTTCCTACGGAAGAAATTTCGAATAAATATCCGAACGATGAAGAATTGACAAAAGTTTTGAGAGCAGACGTCAAAGAATTGTCGACGAAATTGTCAGTATTCAAACGCCCGACAAACGTTGTATTGAGCAGAAAACCGCTTGAAAGAACGGCAACAAGCAAAAGCACTTGCAGAAAAATAATTCATGAAAACTTGTTTTTTCAAGGAATATTGTGTTACAATCATGAAAAAAACGGAAGAAACAATGGGTAAAAGATTAATAACATTAGGAATTATAATTTTAGTTTTTTCGGTTATCGTGAAAACCGCTATCGTAGGGTTCAAATCAATCAAGGTTGATGACTTTACACCGACTTGTGCAATATTTCTTGTTGACATTTCAGCGTCAAACCAAGAACAATTGTTTAAGCAAAAGAACTATATCAGTTCTATTTGCAAGACATTAGACCCTGATGATCAAATCAAAATTTTGGTCATTTCACAAGATGCAAACCTTATTTATGAAGGTTCACCGCAAAACGGAAGCGGAATCAGAAAATCGTTAAACCAATACACTCAATTAGACGCATCAGCGTGGGGAACAGCATACGGAACAGCAATTAAAAAGGGTATGCAACATGCATTGACAATGCAAAGAGAAGGCTACACTCCTTGTATCATCGTAATTGGTGACTTAGAAAACGAAGGAGATATAAAAGGTCAAATCAACTGGGATACATTGCCAGGAAACATCAAAAGAGTTAAGCAATACTGCCCGAAATTGTCAATGGCCTTTTTGTACGCACACCCGTCAAAATTGGATTTCGTAAAGAGCAAATTAGTTCCTGTATTGGGTGAAGAAAAGTTAGTAATTGCAACTAACGAAATGATGGACAAAGCAAGCCGTAAGATTATGACGGCAATGGGAAGATAAGGAAAATAAAATGCCCGTAACAATAGCAACAAAAAACGGAGAACAAACATTTGAAAAACCTGTCGTAACGATAGGAACGCATCCTAATTGTGAAGTAAAAGTACAATGTCCCGTAGATTTTATCCTTATTGTAGAATTAGGAAGAAATGGCGGGTTCAGAGTAACGAATAAAACGGCAACCCCTGACGTAATGTTCAAGGGACAACCGATGGGCAATTCTCTCATTGTAGAGAGAGGTTGCAAATTGATGATAAACGGTACGGACGATTTTGTCGGAATCAAACTGGCAGCACCACAACAAGTGCCTCAAAAACAAGCACAACAGATGATGCATCCTGCTCCACAACAAAGAGCACCTCGACCGCAGCAACCCATGCCGAATCAACAACCGATGCAAGGACAACAAATGCATCAACCTCAAATGAGAAGACCGATGCCGAACGGCGGAGGCATGCCGATGCATCCACAAGGTCACCCTCATCAAAGAATGCCCCAACCGCAGCAGCAACACGTCACCTTGACATCGATTGCACAACAAGACTTTAACGAAGAAGATATCAGAGAACTTTACGGTGAAGTCAATGCGGCAACGAAAATCAAATTAGAAAAGAGAAAAACCGATATTGAAACTCGTCGTGTAAGCATTTTGAAGGAAATTTCATTTGCACTTGAAGATGCAAAGAAAAAGATGTCAGCAAACGGAAACGCTGAAAAATTCATCGGATTGGCATTAATATTCTGTCCGATTATTATGGCATCAGCGGTATCTGATACACTCAGAAACCTTTTGGCAGAAAACGTCAGAGGATTTTTCCCACTCCACATGAGATTATTAGCAGGTTATGCCGTACTTTTGTTTGTAAACTCATTGATTTTGAAACAAGGTATTTTCCTTATGTTCCAAGACAAGGGTAAAGAAAGAAGTGCAATTAATAAAAAAGCGGCAGCAGCAAAGAACTTTATGTTAATGCTTTCTGCAGCAATCTTCTTGACAGTCGGCGGTATTATTGTATCGTTCTATTTAAACACAGATACCCCGCTTGACCAAGGTTCAACGATTATTTCAATGATAAGTTTGTTCTCTTTGGTATTATGTTCAGTCGCAAGCGGTTATTTCAAGAGCATGCTACAAGAAGCAAGTGTTGAATATGATAAATACGAAACGAGAGAAGATTTCAAGGCAGTAATCCAAGATTATCAACAATGGATTGGCTTGTTTATCAATAACTTGAGTTCAGTAAAACTCAGAAACATAAAGAATAAGCAATTTAACTTGAAATTGAAATCAGTCGGCGAAATTGCATTAGGTATCATCACATCACCGTTCTTGGCTTATGCGGTTTCAAACACATTAGGTACCTGTATTCCTGATGCGGCAGGTTGGATAAGAGTTTCAGGCTTGAGAATTTCGCCTGTATTCTTGGCACTTGCAACTTTGATGATTATCTTTGCATTTTTCACATTGGCACAAGCATTTACAATTTCAAGAAGAGTTAACGGCTCAGAAGTCGTGAAGAAAGACGGATTTGCAAACTATATGCACCACGGTGTAGACTTGTTCGGTACAGAAGCAGTTAAGAAGTTAAAATCAGATGCATTCCGTTCATTCTTGATTGCAGGAACAGTAATTTTCATCGAATTTACAATGAACGTTTCATACTTTATGCAAGAAATCGGTGGCGGTGAATGGGGCGGTATCTTAATGAGTGTTATCGCAGCATTCGTACCTACGGCATTGTTGATTGCAGAAACATTTATGTTGTCACATACTCAATATGAAATGCACATTTGCGATGAAATCATTGACAGATTAGACAAAGATATTGAAGAATAGCGAAAGAAAAAACTATGTTTAGATGCACAGATTGTAATAAAGAATACGAAGTTAATCCAGGATATTGCGATTGCGGAAACGATCAATTTGAAGAAATTATTGATAGCGTGCCGAGTCAACAATATGACGACGGATATAGCGATGGCTACGACGACGGAAGTTATGGAAACGACGGATACAACGATTACAATGACGGCTATAATGACGGTTATGCCGACGACGGATACGGAGATTACGATGCACAATACCAACAACCCTATCCGAACCAACAGTATCAACAACCATACCAACAGCCTTATGGACATAAAAAGGTTAAACAAAAGAAACCTTTGTCAATGATGGACAAAGTAGGTATCGGTGTGTTTGCACTTTGTATTTTGTTGTCAATCTTGGCATTTATTTTCGTCGGAAAAGACAGCGGAAATGATTCCAACGCAATGATTGGAACAGATCAAAACGGCGGCAGCACTTTGGTTAAGAACTATTCAATTCCGACAAATATCGATGCCATTTGGGATTCAACAGAAGCACCACAATCACCTTCAGCTTCAAAAGTTGACCCGAATAAAATTTTAAATACAAAATTAGGCTCAATCGACCAAGAAATGAATACATTCTTAATCGGTATGGCTCAAGCAATGATAGACAACTGGGATAGAAACGGCATTACTGGTAATGGCGTAACTCAAATGGAATTCGTTGTCGATAAGAGCGGAAGCATTGTAGGAAAGAAAATCTATAAATATTCAGGTAATAAAACTTTGGACGACTCGGTTAATAAATTAATCGCAACTTTCGGAAAATTCCAAATCCCGCCATCATCTTATAACCAAGAAATCATTATTATTTCTTTCAGTGCAAAGAATGGCTCGATGAAAGCATATTATCCGAACGTAAAAGTTCACTAATTTGAAGATTTAAAAGTCTAGATAATAAAGAAGCCTAAGAAATTCGGGCTTCTTTATGTTTTTTGTGCTTCATTTTTTATCAGAAGTAGGGTCGGACTTTAGTCGACGAGAATTTTTTCAATAATCAAATGAAAACCGGATTGCCACGCTGACACTCGCAGTGACAATGAACCAATTCAGTCATACTGAGGCTCGAAGTATCTATTTTTATCGAATTTATCAGAGATTCTTCGTGATAAATCCCTCAGAATGACGGTGTATTTACAAAGATTACCGAAATTTCAAAAAAAAGGCAATTTTTTTCACCAAAAATACTTAATATATATGTAGATGAAAAAAACATCTGCGAAGAGAATACATGGAAATTACGCAATTATCCAAAGCCCTTGCAAACAAAGGGAGAAGGATATTATGTTAAGTTTTATTGCGTAAAATATATCAAAAAAAGCAATTTTTTCTTTTGGAAAGACTTTATAAAAGAGTAGAGAGAATGAGGTTATCAAAATGGGTTTATCATCAAATCAAGCAAGATTGAATGTTTTAACTTCAAGAAAAGCAGATTTGGAATACAGATTGACAATGATAACAGCACACACTCAACAAATTGCAAACCAAGAATCAGAAGCAATTTCAAAAAAAGCAGCACAAATGGAAATGTACTCAGCAGCAAACACAGATAAAGCAGCATCATTCCAATACACACAAGCATACGCTGATTACGAAATGGCAATGAACCAATTAGAAATTGCACAAAACAAACTCGACCAACAACAAAAGATGGTTGAAACTCAACTTAAAGCAGTAACAAACGAACAAGAACAAGTAAAGAAATTGGTTGAATCAAACGTTAAAACATCATTCAAACACTTCAACTAATTAAAAAAGATTTTAAATTAACTCTCAAAATTAAACTCTCACAACTCTCACACTCTCAAAAAAATTCTCAGCCCTCATTAAGAGGGCTTTTTTATTACTATTTGGACAAGTTTTTTAAAAGTATAGTCGACTTTATTCGACGAGAATTTTGCAAGGTTTCCACGAATGTTTATCACTTCGCTCGCAATGACTGTGACCCCATTAAGTCATACTAAGGCAAATGTAAAGTGATTAACCTACGTCATCTTGGATTTTTTTATCAATTTGAACCTGAGCAGCCAAGGCACGTTGGTTTTCGGGGTCAATTTTCAAAATCGATTGGCAATAACCCTTTGCGGCATAAAAATCTTTCTTTCCAAAAAACTCAATATCCAATGCCATGACAAGAAAAGCGACAATATTCGGGCGAATTTGCAATGCCTTTGCAATATCTGCTCTTGCTTTATCATACTGTTCGTCCAAAAACGAAGCAAGTGCAGTTTGAAACCACAATCTTGCTGACCAAGGTTTACTCGATTGATTGTCATTTTTTGCGGCAAATTCGAGTTCTTCAAGAGCCTGTTTATACATTCCAACAGCAGTCAAAATGCAACCTTTGACGTAATGAGACCCTGCATTATTCACATCTAATTTCGTTGCAATATCCGCAAAATACATTGCTTCTTGGAAACTTTTCATATTATATTTGCACCAAGCAATTTCCTGAAAAGCGGGGACATTTGTCGGATTTAGTTGAACTGATTTTTTAAAGTCGTCCAAAGCATTTTTGAAACGTCCCAAATCCTCATAAATAACGCCACGTTTATAATAATAGGTTGAATTATCGGGCGAAAAATTGACCGCACTATCAAAATCGAACAATGCACCTTGAATATCATTCAAGCGTTGTTTGAGCAAACCTCTGTGATAATAGAGCATTGCGTCTGTCGGAGCATTTTCTATTGCAAAGTCCAAATCCTTCAATGCCAACTTAAATTTCTTTTGCAAAAAATAAACTTTGCTTCGTTGGAAATAATATGCAGGCAAAGGTCGTTCCTGAATCAAAGTCGAAATTGCCTGAATAGCATCAGCGAGTTTATTTGATGCAATGAAAATCAAGAATCTTGCACGCAAATAAAAATCTTTTCTTATATTATGGGAATTATCAGCATCAAAATAAGCCAAACCGAGTCCCTTAATGACGTTTTCGATTTTCAAATACAAACTTCTAAGCAAAACAGGATTAGCATTTCGAATGAGATTTGCTTTTACAAAACAATCAAATGCGAGTGGGTAATTTTTTCTATCCCCATATTCTTCAACAGCAATAATAAAAGCCGCAAGTTCGTTGAACTTTGCATCGTCGGCCGTAACAACATCAGACAAACTTTTAATAAGTTCTGGGTATTGTTGATTGTTCAGTAAATTCGCTATTTCTTTCTCTTCTAATCGCTTTTCCATAATTATATTCTCTTAAATTTTCTTCATATTGTCAATCATTAAAAAACTCTATAAATGAATTGTATCTATAAAATGGGAAATGAGAACCCTCAATTTCGATGATTTTATTGCCAAAATATTCTTTTTGCTGAGCCATTGGTAAAAGTGGGTCATCTTTTGCAACGTAAACTTTATCAAAGTCAAAAGTCGCACCTTTGTACGCTTTTGCCAAATATTCAATAGCATCTAATTCTTTAAAGCAACTTTCGAACGAACGCAATGGTTGATTTTTGCAGAACAAATCAAGTTCTTCTTCGTTTGTGACCATATATTTTCTGCGAAAATCAATATAATTATCCAAATTGAGTTTTTTAATATCAGAAAGAACTTTTTCCGACAATCCATACCGCCCAATCAACTCAACCGAAGCATTGACGGCAACAGAGGTTTTGAGTTTAGGCAATTTATCTTTCAAAATTGCAGCCGCACCACCACCTGCAGAATAACAAAGCATATAAAAATTTTCATATTTTTCGGTCGAAATTGGCATCTCAAAATTCATTTCCTTGTCATAGTCAAAACAAAGAAGATAATCAAAAT